>Ga0265292_1000348_pt1 | contig 73089 bp, 66 predicted proteins | sample Munlanlewell296A_FD_189080 | JGI IMG/M metagenome (GOLD analysis project Ga0265292, IMG submission 189080) | Leachate microbial communities from a municipal landfill in Southern Ontario, Canada - Leachate well 296A | ecosystem: Engineered > Solid waste > Landfill > Unclassified | place: Canada...
AATTGATTTAATCCTAATGGATATATCTATCCAAGGGGGAAAGAATGGTTTAGAATTAACTACCGAATTAAAAGCCTCAAAGGAATATCAACACATTCCAATAATAGCGGTAACGGCGCACGCATTTCATAAAGACCGGCAAAATGCTTTGGAAGCGGGATGCGATGATTATCTGTCAAAGCCATTTACAAAAGAAGCATTGCTGGAAATGATGGCAAAGTTGATTTAGAGTAGAAAAAACACTTTGCGCCTTTGTGAGAAAATTCTTTTTGAGCTTTTAGAGGTCCCCATAAGATATTTGTAGTCATTCCTTACAATTTTTGAGAATTAGAATATCTAATTATTAAGAATAATTTCCAATTATCAAGCAATAAAATGCTATTGATGGGCATTATCGAATCTAAATAGAGAAATTTCGTGGCATTCAATTTGAAAAAGTTAACTGAACTTAACTTTAGAGGATGAAATGCACCAAGATATTTTTACAAAATACACCCCAAACGATAAAAGTTATTTAATTCCGCTGCTTCAAGATATTCAAACGATTTACGGCTACTTGCCGGAAGACGCATTGAGCGAAATTGCAGAATTTGTCGGTATTCCTTTAAGCCGCGTTTACGGGGTGGCGACTTTTTATAATCAATTTAGATTAGCTCCTCTCGGCGAAAATGTTGTCCGTGTCTGCCGCGGAACCGCCTGCCATGTTAAAAACTCTTCCAATATTCTTTACGCAATAGAGCAGGCTTTAAACATAAAAGCCGGAGAAACGACACGCGATAAAAAATTTACAATTGAAGTTGTTAATTGCATCGGCGCTTGCAGTATTGCCCCTGTAATTACTGTTAATGAGGAATATTATGGAAGGATCGGCGTAAAAGATATTCCGAACATCATGAAAAAGTATCAGAGCAAACCAAAAGTTGAAGCGCAGAAAAAAACAGAAATTGGAACGGAGAAAGTATGAATTCATTTTTAGATAAATGTTGTAACGAATGCTGGCATTCGCTTGAAAAACCGTGCGATCTTTTTATCCGATGCTGCACCGAAGGTCCGCTTTGCCACCATAACGCTCAATGCAGCGAGAAAATACAAAGCTTAAATAGAAGAATAAATTATGTGGAACATGATATTCCGATCATCTGGATTGGGATGGGAACTTGCGGACTTGCAGCCGGAGCAAAAAAAGTTGAAGAAGCAATTCTTGCCGAATTAAAAAAACTCAACATCAATGCAAGGATTGAAGCCACCGGTTGCATCGGTTTTTGCGCAAAGGAAGTGATAGTTGATGTAAAACTTCCGGGACAAGATAGGATTTCTTATTGCGAAATCATTCCTAAAATTGTCCCGCGCTTTATTCAAAAAACTTTAGTTGAAAAAGGAATATTTAAAGAGAAACTTCTTGGAACGCACGGAACTTCATCAAACGAAACTGCTCATATAAATGAGAATCCGTTTTTCAAACATCAATTAAAAATTGTTTTAGAGAATTGCGGAATAATTAATCCCGAATCCATCGACGCCTATATTGCAAAAGGTGGATTCAAAGCATTTGATAAAGTCCTTCGCCTAATGAAACCTCAAGACGTTGTAAAAGAAATTTTCGATAGCGGTTTAAGAGGCAGAGGCGGCGCAGGATTCCCTACCGGCAAAAAATGGGAGTTAGCTCTTGCTCAAAAAGCGGAGCAAAAATATCTTATCTGCAATGCTGATGAAGGTGACCCCGGCGCTTTTATGGATCGTTCGGTTTTGGAAAGCGATCCGTTCAGAATTATTGAAGGAATGGCAATCGGCGGTTATGCAATTGGCGCTACAGCAGGTTATATTTATTGCCGCGCCGAATATCCACTGGCAATCAGCCGGTTGGAAAAAACCATCAAACTATGTGAAGATTACGGTTTGCTCGGTAAAAATATTTTAGGCAGCAAATTCAATTTTCATATTCGCATTAAAAAAGGAGCCGGAGCTTTTGTCTGCGGCGAAGAAACCGCACTCATCGGTTCGATTGAAGGGAAGAGGGGAATGCCCCGTCCGCGACCACCATTCCCAAGTATTTCCGGTTTGTTTGGAAAACCGACGGTTATCAATAATGTTGAAACTTTTGCAAATGTTGCTTCCATCGTTAACCGGGGTTCCGAATGGTTTTCATCAATCGGAACGAAGACAAGTAAAGGAACAAAAGTTTTTGCATTAAGCGGAAAAATTACAAACACCGGATTGGTTGAAGTTCCAATGGGAACAAGTCTTGAAGAAGTGGTTTTTACAATCGGCGGTGGAATTCCCGATGGCAAAATGTTTAAAGCCGTGCAAATCGGTGGACCTTCCGGCGGATGTCTTCCGCACAGCGTTATCAAAACTCAAGTTGATTATGAATCGCTAAAAGAAGTCGGCGCGATGATGGGAAGCGGTGGATTTGTTGTTATGGATGAAGATACTTGCATGGTAGATGTGGCAAAATTCTTTTTAACTTTTATTCAAAATGAATCTTGTGGAAAATGCGTCCCCTGCCGCGAAGGAACAAAACGGATGCTTGAAATAATTGAACGAATTCCCGTTAGTTACAAAACGACAAAAAATAAAGTTGATGAACTTCAGCGGTTTAAAGGAATCATTTATCTCAACCGCCTGGCAAACGTAATTAAAGATACTTCGCTTTGCGGGCTTGGGCAGTCGGCGCCAAACCCGGTTCTTTCCGGTTTACAATATTTCCGTGATGAGTACGAAGAGCATTTGTACGAAAGAAAATGTTCCGCCGGAGTTTGTAAGGACTTGTTAACCTTCACCATTGATAACAGTATTTGTTCCGGATGCGGAGTTTGTTTGCGCAGATGTTCGGTTGAAGCAATCCTTGGTGAAAAAGGACACGCGCATTACATCGTTCAAGATAAATGTATTAAATGCGGAATGTGTTTGGAAGCGTGCAGATTTGAAGCTATTGAAGTAAACTAAAACTGAAAAAAGATTTTTAAGGTAAACAAAATGGTTGAACTAACAATAAATAAAATTAAAGTAAAAGCTGAAGATGGAATGACAATTCTTGAGGCGGCAAAATCGGTTGGAATTTCTGTTCCGACGTTATGTCATTTAAAAGATTTACTGCCGACCGGCGCATGCAGGATCTGTTCGGTTGAAGTTGAAAATCAGCGGAACCTCGTTCCTTCATGCGCATTTCCTGTTTCAGAGGGAATAAAAGTAGAAACCAATTCTCCGAGAGTGCGCAGAGCAAGAAAAACGATTGTTGAACTGCTTGTGGAAAATCATCCGCAGGAATGTTTGATATGCGTACGCAACGGAAATTGTGAATTGCAAACATTAGCAGAGCGGTATGGAGTCCGCGAACACCGTTATCAAGGTGAACATAAAAAACATGCAATAGATATTTCAAGTCCTTCAATGGAACGCGATCCGGCAAAATGTATTTTGTGCGGAAGATGCACGCGTATTTGTAACGAAGTTCAGAAAGTCGGCGCAATTGATTTTACTAATCGCGGCTTCCAAACCATTGTTACCACGCCGTATAATCAAGGATTGAATATCAGCGATTGCATTTTATGCGGACAATGTATTTTAGTTTGTCCAACTGCCGCATTGCGCGAAAAAAGCAGCATGAAAGAAGTAGCGAATGCAATCAACTCAAAAACAAAATATACGGTTGTACAAATAGCGCCTGCTGTCCGCGCTTCTTTAGGTGAAGAATACAATCTTCCGCTTGGTACAGACGTAACAGGAAAACTTGTTGCGGGATTAAGAAGATTGGGATTTAAAAAAGTTTTCGATACAAACTTTTCCGCCGATCTAACAATTTTGGAAGAAGCGAATGAATTAATCGAACGGATTACCAAAGGAGAAAATCTACCGATGTTTACAAGCTGCTGTCCTGGCTGGGTAAAATATGCAGAACAAAAACACGGCGATATGCTGCAACATCTTTCGTCATGCAAATCTCCGCACGAAATGGAAGGCGCAGTGTTAAAAACTTATTACGCAAAAAAAATGGGAATTGATCCGAAAGATATTTTTGTTGTTTCAATAATGCCATGCACAGTAAAGAAATATGAATCATCTCGTTCGGAGCTGAGTGAAGATTTTCTACCGGATGTTGACGCGGTATTAACAACAAGAGAATTGACCCGCTTATTCAACGTTGCGGGAATTGAGTTTACGGATTTACCCGATGAAGAGTTTGACAATCCGTTAGGTGAATCAACCGGCGCCGCCGCAATTTTTGGAACGAGCGGCGGTGTTATGGAAGCTGCTTTACGTACGGCTTATTTCAATTTGACAGGCAATCATTTGGAGAATGTTGACTTTGAAGAAGTTCGCGGATTAAGCGGACTTAAAGAAGCAACAATCAGAATCAATGGGAATGCAATAAATATTGCTGTGGTTAACGGCATTGGACAAGTTGATTCTGTACTTAAAGAAATTAGAGAGGGGAAATCAAAATATCATTTCATTGAAGTAATGGCATGTCCCGGCGGATGTATTAACGGCGGCGGACAACCGGTTCATCAAAAAACCGATAAAGTAATTTCGCGAATGAAAGCGTTGTATGCAATTGATAAGAAAATGAAGCTCAGAAGATCTTATGAGAATGAATCTCTGCAGACACTTTACAAAGAATATTTCGGAAAACCCGGCAGCCATAAGAGTCATGAAATATTGCACACCAATTATTTTGATCGAAGAAAGAAAGCAAGAAAAATTACGTTTGAAAAAAATTGAAACAAGATAAAATACTTTCCGCTGCTAATTCATAACTTGGTGAAGCAGAGCTAAATAAACTGAGATGAATGATTGAATGTTTGCATGGCTGAATGAAAAAAAGCTTTTAGCTCTAAATTAAAGCATTCATCCATTCAGTTTCATTCAACCATTCTGTAATGTTTTTTTATCACACAAATATTTTTACCAGCATGCGTAGTACGCCGCTCCGCCGCGGCGGCGGATTTTTGCTAACTTCTTAATCCCCAAATTTTTACTTCCACAAAAAATAATCTTATTTTTAATTTATCATTTCACAATAATACTGATAGAGACTTTGAAAGAAATTACAATTTATACTGATGGTTCTGCAAAAAATAATCCCGGTCTCGGAGGATACGGGGTGGTTTTGATGTTTAAAGGTCAAAGGAAAGAACTTTCCGCCGGATTTAGAAAAACTACAAACAATAGAATGGAATTGCTGGCGGTAATTGTTGGACTTAGCGCACTTAAAGAGAAATGTAAAGTTAAAATTTATAGCGATTCCAAGTATGTAATTGAACCGATTCAAAAAGGATGGCTTGTTTCGTGGAAAGCAAAAAATTGGACGCGCGGAAAAAAAGAAAAAGTAAAAAATCCCGATTTGTGGATTCAACTTGATGAGTTATTACAAAAACATGAAATAGAATTTTGCTGGGTGAAAGGACATAACGGAAATAAAGAAAATGAACGATGCGATGTATTAGCAGTCTCTGCTTCCGAAACGGGGAATCTGCTGATTGATGAAAATTATGAATGCAAACCTGACGGTAGTTAAGATCAAAAAAAATTATTTTGATTAACTGAGAGCTCGCGAAAAATTACAACCCTAACTTTAATAAAGTAGATTTATAACACAGAAGAAAAATTTATTTTATAAAAAACATTAAAACAGAAGAGTTGATAGAAAGCAATTGAAGTTGCAATGTGTGTTAAAAAGCATTGCTTATTGATTAAAGCTTCCCTAAGTTTCATTAAGAAATTTGGTTATTTCTGTAAATATTTTTTTACGAAAGGAAAGTTATGAAAAAACTCTTTTATTTCTTTTACGTATTATTCTTCATCGTTGGATGTAATCAAACTGAGGACACTCCAACAGGACCTACGACAGACCCGGCAGGATCAAGTCTCAAATCTCAGCAAGCTTATTCCTCATTAGAGCTCGTCTTTACAGACTGGGCAAACGGTCACTTTCAGAATGCTTCAGATTTTGATGGCTTGAATTTTAAAGTAGCAAATGATCTCTACAAAGAAGCAATCGCACTCGATCCGGATAACAAGGATGCACGTATAGGTGCAGCTATTACCGAGATACTTTGTACTTATGCTGATACAACGGTTAAAAGGATTGTTAAGCAATGGGAAAGTTTTGGGAATTCAGATACTCAAGTATTCCCTCAACCAATAAAAAATGCGGGATTACTTTCTTCAACCTCGCAGATGGTTGTACCTTTAAATGAAATGGCTAAGAACCTTTTGAAGATTTATTCCGTTGCTAAAGTTGATCCTCCGTTAATTAGCGATATGCAGAAAGTTATTCGAAATGCATTTTTACCACGAATTCAATATGCTATTGACCAGCTTGCTTTTGTAGAGAACGTTGATGCATTTAGATTTAGAGTAAGCGGCAAAATGCAGGGAGATACAAAACTTAGTGATGTTTATCTCTATCCCACAGAAGTTATGTTTACCGATGCTTTACTGCAAGGCGTTAAAGCAATGTTGGAAGAATTTCTCGTTTATAAATTTGAGTTGCCTGATTATAAACAGGCATCGCTTCTAACTGCGCTGAAACAAAACAGCACATCCTTTTTCTACTTGGCAGATGACGGAATTGCCCATGCTACAAATGCAAAGAATTCGATAAATTTGATGATAGACAAAATGCTCTCCGGTATTACAAAACTTGAAACGATCTCCGGGAATAAAACCGATGCAGCAATTAAGTTGGGTAATGACGGTTTAAAACAAGCCGATTTAGATACTGCGAAAAAATATTTGAACAAAATGAAAACTTCGATGACTTCGGCTGTTACCGTACATTTAGATAATGTCGGCACAGACGAAACTCCTATGGATATTCAAGTATATCTTGGGAAGTTTTTCGATAATCCGGTTGCAAATCCCAAAGTTGCGTTTTTACCCCCATACACAGTAACTGCAAGCGGAACGGAAGATATTCATTTTGAATTTAACGCTAAGACTTACGCAGAGTTTAATTTTCCGGATCCAACTTATGGCGGAGTTTTCCCCGGAATGACAAACGATAATATGAAAAAGTTGATGCGTATCGACGAAGCATTTGGTTTTAGAATTTACTTCAATACTTGGTGGGACTATAATTCATCGCAACCACAGCCTTATACAGTTAAAATTGTTACGGCGGTAAAAACGTACACCCATACAACAGATTATTGGGGATTTACGAAATTTATCATCTCAGATCAGGATAATGTCCCTTACAAAGTTGTGGTCAATAAAGGAACCGGAGATTATGAGTTGAGTGCAAGACCTTCGGCTCAATTAATGATCAAAGCAAAGTCGGAAATGGATCATGGTTTTAAGTTGGCAAAGCCGCCACAAAATCTAGCTGCTTATTCTGAATTTAGCCAGATTAGGTTAGAATGGAATAATTACGATTTTTATTGGATAATGAAAGGAACCGGCTCCACTTCAACTCCAACCGACTATCAACAAACAAATTACCAAAGTAGTTTTTGGGATAGTAATGTTACGAATGGAATAACATATAAGTATCAACTGCGCACATCTAATAACCCTGAAGATTATAACATGGGTTACGGAAATAATTGGGAACCATTGGTACTAAAAGATATTCAGTACTCTAATATTGTCACAGTTACGAAACAGTGATAAGATTCGTAATAGCTCTTTCTTTTTTGGCTGTGCAAATTATTTTTGCACAGCCTTTTTCGTTTAGGACCGATTCTCTAACTTCATTTAATTTATCGACTTCATATTTTGATTTGCTTAGAACAAAAAATTCTACCTCAAACACCGCTATTTTGCTTCAAAAAACATCCGCGCAATTTGAAACTTCTTTCGGTGATGATAAATTATTTCTTGCCTTTGAAACCGAAAAAAATAAAGTTCAAATTGATAATTCCATCAGTCAAATTCAATTTAGAAGCGGGCAATCAATTAATCGTTTAACCGCAGATAATGAATTCTCTTTCGCTCCTTTTTTTGCAGAATTGTTTTTGCGGGGAAATCAAATTAAAAGTGTCTCTACTTTTGATTATGGCGGAAGTTTTGGCTATCGAAATTCTTCTCATTGGTTTGAAAGATTCAGGATTGGGTATTATTCTTTTTCTTTCCCCTGGATATTCGGATTGAAATATCAAGATTCGGAAATTGATATTAACAACATGACGAAGTTTTCAAAAGTTTTTTATGAAGTTGGATTTTATCCGGTAAAAAATACTGCGTTAGCGTTTCGATATGAAAAATATTTAAGTTCAAAGAACAAAAATGAAAATCCGGTGTTTGCAGTTGAAGACGCAACCTCCGGATCACTTGCAAAACTCACTGTTACCAATACTTCTTTAACAATTCCCGTTGAAATTAATTTTTCTCACGGAGAGGGAGAAAGTTTTTTTGATTTTATTTACTCACAGAATTCGTTCAGTCAAAATACAGCCTTCGATGCGCTCTACAATGGAGTTAGTGTTAAGAGTGCACAATATCAATGGATTCCTTCAATGTCCATTAGGTATGATTTCTTCAAAGGTTCTCTGGTCGGCAATATTCAGTCATGGCCCTTCACATCAGTCCTTACTTCGTTTATTGCTAACAGAATAAATTACAGGCTGACCGGGCATGTTTACCTTTTTTCTTTCGAAGCAAAAAAGCAGTTTACTTTTTCACATTTTTCAATTCAACCTGAACTTTCATTTTACCAGATTTTACATGAAGTAACCTTAGACAATTGGCAGCCGGCATATTTAGTTTTTGGCGTGAAAGATTTTTCGCACAATATAGTACCAATAAGAAAAGCTATAATTGGAAAAATTTCATTTTCAGCAGCTTATCAAATAAAATATTGTACATTTATTTTGCAAGCGGGGCAATTCATTCCTCTTCAAATAATAAAGAAAGAACTTCCGGCTTCGGGTGTTTCCCCGGGAGTGATCCTTGCTAAAGCCGAGTCAGGTAAAATTGACGGGGGAAGATGGGTCACTTTTAGTATTCGCGCTGAATTTTAACAATTCTCAAAATCAAGAAATGTTTTGTTATTTATTGCAAAGCAATTATTTTATCTATCATTTTTAATCAAAAAAATATTTTATCGGCTGGCACAAAATGTGTTAAGATAAAAGTTAGTTATGAATTAAGAAATGAAATTTGGGACTTAGCGGGGAGGTAAGCCCTAAGTTTCATTTCTGTTTATACCTAACATCCAGCCGAAGTTAACTTCTAAAACTTTTCTATCGCTGAAATAAATGTCTAAAACTCAACTAAAAGAAATTTCCCAGGAAATTGATATAGTATGCTACCATTGCGGTGAAATCTGTCCAAGTGATGCTATCCATAAAGATGAAAAAATCTTTTGCTGCCAAGGTTGTAAAGTGGTTTATGAAATTTTAAATGAAAAAAACCTCTGCACTTATTATGATCTTAACGAATCTCCGGGAAAAACACAACAAACTCTTCTGCTGAAAAATAAATATGAATATTTGGATGATGCTGAACTCACCGGCAAACTGCTTGATTTCTCCGATGGGAAAATCAGTACCGTAACTTTTTTTATTCCACAAATGCATTGCAGTTCATGCATTTGGTTGTTGGAAAATCTTTTCAAAATTCATCATGAGATATTACAATCGAGAGTGAATTTTGTTGAAAAGAAATTATCGGTTTCTTTTCAGTCGAATAAAATCTCACTGCGTCAGGTGGTCGAACTCCTTGCATTTATTGGTTACGAGCCACAGATAAGTTTTGAAGATGTCGAGAAGAAATCAGTAGAGAACGTAAATAAAAAATTATATTATAAAGTAGGGCTTGCCGGATTTGGTTTCGGCAATATCATGCTGTTAAGTTTTCCGGAGTATCTCTCGATAGATGTCTCAAGCGAATCGCTCCGGACCATTTTTAGCTATGTTATTTTTCTCCTTTCGCTTCCACTCCTTTTTTACTGTGGTTCAGAATATTTTATTTCAGCATTTAAAGGACTGCGGAAAAAGTTTGTCAATATTGATGTTCCACTTTCTCTTGGTATTGTGGCTCTTTTCGGCAAAAGCGCTTTTGAAATATTTACACACGGAAGTCCCGGTTATATGGACTCTTTTGCCGGGTTGATGTTTTTCCTACTTCTTGGTAAAATATTTCAGAATAAAACCTATGATGTTCTCAACTTTGATAGAAACTACAAATCCTTTTTCCCCATTTCTGTTACGGTTAAAAAAAACGGTAATGAAAAATCTATACCACTTTCACAGCTAAAAATTGGAGAGAGAATTGTTGTGAAAAACGGAGAGTTGATCCCTGCAGATGCAATTTTATTTTACGGAGAGGGAAATATTGATTATAGTTTTGTAACAGGAGAATCCGCTCCCGTTGGCAAAGTTGTTGGGGAAATGATTTACGCAGGTGGAAGACAAATAGGTAGTTCTATTGAATTAGAAGTTTTGAAAGATGTTTCACAGAGCTACTTAACACAATTATGGAATAATTTTCAGGCAAAAAGTGGAGTGGAATTTTCATTTACCGGAATTGCTAATTCACTCAGCAAGTATTTTACTTTTGCAATTTTATTAATTGCGGTGCTGGCATTTATTTATTGGATACGTATTGATGCTAATATTGCAATAACAGCATTTATAACGGTACTTATTGTTGCTTGTCCCTGCGCCCTTGCAATGTCAACCCCATTTACACTTGGTAATACGCTGAGGATTTTCGGAAAGAATGATTTCTATGTGAAAAATATTCGTGTTTTGGAGGACATGGCAAAAGTTGATACTATTGTTTGGGATAAAACCGGTACCCTCACCAAATCGGGAGAGACAGAAATTGAGTTTACCGGCGCCATTCTATCAAGTGAAGAAAATACCCTGGTGAAATCATTAGTTCGAAATTCCAATCATCCTTTAAGTAAGAAAATTTTTACAGCAATTAAAGAATCCTCCCTTCTTAAAGTCGAAAATTTTATTGAAATTGCCGGACAAGGAATTCAAGGAGAAATTGCCGGTCAAAGAATAAAAATAGGTGGTGAAAGTTTTTTTGCATTGAATAAAGCAAAGGAAGGTGAAGAGACTATTTATGAATCAATTCCGATTCCCGTTAGTTCAGAAGTATATCTTTCAATTAATGATGTAGTAAAAGGGAAGTACAAAATTCAGAATAAATACAGAGATGAAGCGGATTTGGTCATTAAACAAACACAAAAAAAATATGATTCGTATCTTCTTTCGGGCGATAATGAAACGGAAAAGAGCTATTTGGTAAATCTTTTTGAAAATGAAGAAAAAGTGTTTTTTAGACAGTCGCCGTTAGCCAAATTGAATTTTATTAAAAAACTTCAGATGGGAAAGCAAAAAATTTTAATGCTTGGGGATGGTTTGAATGATGCCGGAGCGTTAGCGCAAAGTAATGTGGGTATTTCCATTTCAGAGGATATATTGAATTTTACTCCGGCAAGCGATGCAATTTTAAATGCAAAAATGTTAAAAAATTTACCAACTTTTCTTAACTTTACAGCCATAAGTTTGAAAATTATCTATGCAAGTTTCTGTATTTCAATCTTATACAACTTTGTGGGCTTATATTTTGCCGTGCAGGGTTTATTATCACCGTTATTTTCGGCGATTTTAATGCCTCTTAGTTCAATTTCTGTTGTAGTCTTTACAACATTAACCACTACATTTTTTGCGAAACGGAAAGGTTTACTTTGAGTGTCATCGTAGTGCTAATACTGTTCAGTATGATGGTCGCAGGCGGGTTCCTTGTTGCGTTTTTATGGGCTGTAAAAAGTGGGCAGTATGATGATAAATATACTCCATCGGTTCGAATGCTTTTTGATGATAAAGAACAAACTATTCTTAATGAGAAAACTAATAAAACCAACTCTTGAATAAATCTGGAGAATAAATGATGCAAATCGAAACCTTCAAATACGACAATAAGATCGTCAAATATTTTACGATAGCCACAGTCTTGTGGAGTGTTGTTGGCATGCTCGTTGGGTTAACAATTGCCATACAGCTCTACGCCCCTGCTCTAAATTTTGGCATTCCCTATTTAACTTATGGCAGGCTGCGTCCGCTTCACACGAATGCGGTGATCTTTGCATTTGTCGGTAACGGCATATTTATGGGAGTCTATTATTCGCTCCAGCGCTTACTAAAAGCAAGAATGTTTAGCGATTTTTTAAGCAATCTTCATTTTTGGAGTTGGCAGTTGATAATTGTCTGCGCGGCGATCACTCTTCCACTCGGCATTACCACAAGTAAAGAATATGCTGAACTTGAATGGCCTATTGATATTCTGATTACTCTCGTTTGGGTTGTTTTCGCAATAAACTTGTTCGGAACAATTGTAAAAAGAAGAGAGAAACATCTCTATGTTGCAATCTGGTTTTATATTGCAACAATTGTAACCGTAGCGGTTTTACACATCGTTAATTCAATAGAATTGCCGGTAACTTTTTTCAAAAGTTATTCTGCGTATGCAGGCGTTCAGGATGCGTTGGTTCAATGGTGGTACGGACACAATGCCGTAGCTTTCTTTTTAACAACACCTTATCTTGGTTTGATGTATTATTTTTTGCCGAAAGCTGCAAACCGGCCAATCTATTCTTACCGCCTTTCAATAATTCACTTTTGGGCTTTGATCTTTCTTTATATCTGGGCTGGTCCACATCACTTATTATATAGCGCTTTGCCCGATTGGGCTCAATCACTAGGAACGGTTTTCTCTATTATGCTTATCGCACCGTCATGGGGTGGAATGATCAACGGGCTCTTAACCTTGCGCGGCGCCTGGGACAAGTTGAGAGAAGATGTCGTGCTTAAATTTATGGTTGTTGCCATCACTGCTTACGGAATGTCAACCTTTGAAGGTCCGATGCTTTCATTGAAGAATGTAAATGCTTTAGCGCATTTTACTGATTGGATTATTGCTCACGTTCATATTGGCGCATTAGGCTGGAACGGATTCTTAACCTTCGGAATTCTCTATTGGCTTGTTCCAAGATTATGGAATACAACGCTTTATTCAAAAAAACAAGCGAACTTTCATTTCTGGATTGGGTTTTTAGGAATCGTTTTTTATGCTTCTTCAATGTATTGGTCTGCATTAGTTCAAACATTAATGTGGAAACAATTCACTCCTGCCGGACTTCTCCAATATCCCAATTTTCTGGAAACAGTTTTACAAATCATTCCGATGTATGTTATTCGTTCTATCGGAGGATTGCTCTATTTTATTGGTGTGCTGGTAATGGTGTATAATTTAATCAAAACTGCAAAACAAGGTAAGTTTGTTGCAGATGAAGAAGCGCAAGCTCCACCGATGGTTATAGCTCCTATTAAATATAAAAAGGGACTCGGTCATCGTTGGATTGAAAGCCGTCCGCTTCAATTTACTTTACTTGCTGCCGTTGCAATCTTAATCGGTGGAATTGTTGAAATGATCCCGACATTTTTAGTGAAGACAAATATTCCAACAATAGCTTCAGTAAAGCCATACACGCCGTTGGAATTGCAGGGGAGAGACTTATACATTCGTGAAGGGTGTGTTGGCTGCCATTCACAGCTAATTCGTCCTTTTAGAAGTGAAGTAGAACGGTATGGTGAATATTCAAAAGCTGGAGAATACGTTTACGATCATCCATTTCTGTGGGGATCGAAAAGAACCGGACCGGATTTAATGCGCGAAGGTAAAAAATATCCAAATGTATGGCATTATTATCACATGAACGATCCGAGGTTAATGTCTCCCGGTTCAATTATGCCGCCGTTCGCCTGGCTTTCCGAAAATGTTTTAGACATTTCAACTACAGCAAAGAAAATTTCTGTTTTAAGGAAATTAGGAGTTCCTTATCCTGATGGTTTTGAAAATATTGCAAACAATGAGCTTAGGAAACAAGCAGATACGATTGCACTCGACCTAACAAATGCCGGCGTTGTTGTAGATCCTGATAAAGAGATCATTGCGATAATCGCTTATCTGCAAAGATTAGGAACCGATATTAAAGCAAAAAAGCAATAACAGGAAGAGAGAAAGCAGATGTTCAGTAATTATTTAAGTTCAATTGAAGGGATCAGCGTTTTCCCCGTTGTTTCTTTGCTGATTTTCTTTTTAGTTTTCATTTTAATGGTGATCTGGATTTTTCGAATTGATAAATCTTATGTTAAACAAATGGAAAATCTTCCTTTCGATATGGAAGATGAAAACAGAAAATTATAAAGGATTTGTTATGGAACAAACTATTCAAAACAAAAAAAATCGATTTACGCAAATATTAATGCTGGTTTTCATATCAGTTTCTGTAACCTTTGGGCAAACTAAGGAAATGGATATGACTGCCTATATTGATAATGCAGCGTTAATTTTCTTACTTCTTGTGCTAATTATTTTTATCGTTCTTTTTTTCAATCATGAAAAAACCTCGGAAAGGGAAGCAAAGCCAATTCTTAAACCGGTATTTTCTAAATTATATTACAAATTAATTGATGCGACTCCCGTTGAAAAAGAAAAAGATATTTTACTTGACCATGATTATGACGGCATCAGAGAGTTGGATAACAATCTTCCACCATGGTGGAAATATTTATTTTATATAACGATTATCTTTTCTGTCGTTTATATGTTAGACTATCACATCATCGGCTCCGGGAAGCTGCAGGAAGCAGAATATCTTGAGGAAGTTAAACTTGCCGATTTGGAAAAAGCAAACATGTTCGGTGGTAAAATCGTGGATGAAAACAGCGCTCAATTTCTTAAAGAACCTGCAGATTTACTCGCAGGTAAGACAACTTTTAACAAACTTTGTTCTGTTTGTCATGGAACTAAAGGAGAAGGATTAGTGGGTCCTAATTTTACCGATGATTACTGGATTCATGGCGGTGGAATAAAAAATGTTTTCATTACAATTAAAAACGGTGTGCCGGAAAAAGGAATGGTTAGCTGGAAGAGTCAATTAACACCAGCACAAATGGAAGAAGTTGGCAGTTTTATTCTTTCACTCCGCGGAACAAATCCTCCAAATGCTAAATCGCCACAGGGTAATCTCTGGAGCGATAAATCCGATTCAGTAAAAGTACAATAACTTAAAAGGAACCTTTGAACGAGACATCTTCATATAAGGATTCAGTATCAACAATTAGCGCACAAGGGAGAAGAGTTTGGGTTTATCCTAAAAAGCCTAAGGGGCGCTTTACTTCTGCCCGCACGGTAGTAGCGATAATTCTTATTTTAGTACTTGTTGTTACTCCGTTCATCAAAGTTCATGATCATCCTTTTATGTTATTTAATTTGCTTGCACGGAAATTTATTTTTTTCGGATTAGCTTTTGGCCCTTATGACTTTGCAATTTTGGTGGTGGGATTTATTGCATTCGCAATTTTCATTATTCTTTTTACGGCAATATTTGGCAGGATTTTTTGCGGGTGGGTCTGTCCGCAAACTATTTTCATGGAAATGGTATTCCGTAAAGTTGAATATTGGATCGAAGGAGATTTCCGCAAACAAATTGCTCTTGATAAATCAGATTGGACATTCCAGAAATATCAAAAAAAAATTCTCAAACACATCATTTTTTTGTTCTTGTCGTTTCTTGTTGCTAATATTCTTTTAGCATGGGTTATCGGAGTTGAAGAACTCTATAAAATTATCACCGTTCCGCCTTCTCAACATTTATCGGGCTTTATAGCCATCACTTTGTTCTCAGGATTGTTTTATCTTATTTTTTCTAGATTCCGTGAACAGGCTTGCACAGTAGTTTGCCCATACGGGAGACTACAAGGTGTTCTCCTTGACAAAAATTCTTTAGTTGTTGCCTACGATAATGTTCGTGGTGAGCCACGATCAAAAATTAATAAGAAAGAAGAAAGAACAGCAGGAGATTGCATTGACTGCAATTTGTGTGTAGATGTTTGTCCTACCGGGATTGATATTCGTAACGGTATCCAATTGGAGTGCGTTAATTGTACAGCGTGTATAGACGCCTGTGATGAAGTTATGGATAAAGTGAAAAAGCCGCGAGGATTAATCCGGTATGATTCTTTGCAGGGAATAAAAGACAGAATTCGATTTAGCATTACTCCAAGAATTATAAGTTATTCGGTCGTTCTGTTTCTTTTAGTTTCTCTTTTTTCATATTTGTTGACAACGCGCGAAGATATTGAAGTAAATATTTTGCGAACCCCGGGAATGCTTTTTCAAGATCAACCGAATGAGAAGATCAGTAATCTTTATAATTTTAATATCGTCAATAAAACATTTGAACCTCTCAATGTTTCACTAAAAATTAAAAATATTGAGGCTGAAATAGTACTGCTTGGAAGTGACCTAAATCTAGACCCTTTACAGGTTGAAGAAGGAAAGTTCATGATCGTTGCCGATAAAAAAGTTTTTTCAAAATTAAACACTGCAATTTTTATAGGAGTTTATCAGAACGGAAAAGAGATCACTACATTCAAAACATCGTTTTTATCAAATATTAAATTGAAGTAAAATGAAAATAAAATGGAATTGGGGAACCGGCATAGTAGTCTTTATCGCTTTCTTCATCATGATGAATGTTGTGATCATTATTTTTGCTTTCAGCGAAAAAGTTGATTTGGTTACGCCAAACTATTATGAAAAAGAGTTGAAATATCAGGATGAAATTGATGCACAACAGAAAACTTTGCAGCTTGGGGAAAATGTAAGCGTAGAATATCAATCTCAAGTTTTATCACTTCAACTCCCTAAAAAATTCTACGGAAAAGAAATTAGCGGAAATATTCTTCTTTACCGGCCGTCCGACTCATTAAAAGATGTAAAAATTATTTTACAGCCGGATTCATCCGGAAAGCAAATTGTTTCAGTAAAAGAATTAATCAAAGGAATGTGGAAAGTTCAAATTAAATGGTCTTTCGAAAATATTTCTTACTCTGACGAAAAAAGTATTTATATAAACTGAAAATGATTTTATCAGGATTTGTCATAGGATTATTAGGAAGCTTGCATTGTATTGGTATGTGCGGACCAATTGCTCTCGCACTGCCTATCGTTGGTAATTCAAAAGTAAGTTTAATAATAAGCAGATTACTTTATAATTTCGGAAGAATTTTAACTTATACATTCTTTGGTTTCATTTTTGGTTTGATAGGGAACCGAATAAAACTTTTTGGTTTACAGCAAACCGTTTCAATCATTTTGGGGACTTTAATTATTCTCCGGTTGCTTATTCCAAAAAAAATATCATTCTTTCAAATTCAATTTATTCAAATGTCATTAACAAAACTGAAACAAGAATTTTCAAGAATATTTGGTAAAAATTCTATGAAAAGTCTTTTTGTTATCGGGCTTCTAAATGGATTTTTGCCATGCGGATTTGTTTATGTTGGAATTGCGGGAGCCATTACAACAGGAGGCCCATTTGAAGGTTCTGCATTTATGGCATTGTTTGGCTTGGGCACTCTTCCGGTCATGTTTGCCGCTTCACTTTTCTCTTCCGCTCTTTCACTTAAAGCCCGGTTAAATTTTAGAAAAGCAATTCCCGTTTTTTCCTTCCTAATCGGCATTTTGTTTATACTTCGCGGATTGAATTTGGGAATCCCGTACATCAGTCCGAAAATGGCATCATTTCAATCAGCGACGGAAGTTGATTGTTGTAACCCAGCAAAAAAGTAAGCGGATAAGTAAAAATTTCTGCTCTAAAGGGAAACAAATATTATCGCTAAGTTTGACACAAATAAATTACTGAAAAGAATTTTTAGGATACTATGGCTCAGAAAAAAATATTATGGGTTGATGACGAGATTGATCTTCTTCGGTCTCATATAATCTTCTTAACGGAGAAAGGGTATGATGTTTCGACAAACACGAACGGAGACGATGCGTTGGTCACATTAAATGAGAAAGAGATTGATCTCATCTTTCTTGATGAAATGATGCCCGGCATGGGGGGGTTACAGCTTCTTGGAAAAATTAAAGAATCATATCCGAATATTCCGGTGGTGATGGTTACGAAAAGTGAAGCAGAATCTCTAATGGATGAAGCTATCGGAGGGAAGATAAAAGATTATCTGACCAAACCGGTAAATCCAAGCCAGGTTCTTCTGGTCTGTAAAAAAATATTAGAAGGGAAACGGATCTCTACCGAAGTTGCAACTAAAGATTACTTACAAGATTTCAACCAAATTTCTAGTCTCCTGCAGAATCAACTGTCTTATTCCGAGTGGATTGAATTATACTTAAAGTTAGTCCATTGGGATTTAGAACTTTCTACCCACAAAGAAAATAATTTATTGCAGACACTTGCAGATCAAAAAAAAGAAGCGAACAAAGAATTCTCTAAATATGTTGAGCGGAATTATAAAAATTGGATTCATTCTCCCTCCAAAGAAGATCGCCCAAAATTGACGGTTGAGATTGCCAAAGATTTTGTTTTCCCTTTGATAAACGAAGCAAAGGGACCGGTTTTCTTTTTTGTTCTTGACTGCCTCAGGTTAGATCAATGGTTAACGATGGAAAAACTCTTAGTGGATTATTTTAAAATTTCAAAAGAGTATTATTACTCAATTCTTCCCACTGCAACTCCTTATGCAAGAAATGCCCTCTTTGCAGGGCTTTATCCATCCGATATTGAAAAAAATTATCCTGATTTATGGTGTGGAAATGATGAAGACGAACACAGCATGAATAGATATGAAAAAGAACTACTTCAGCTGCATCTAAATAGAAATAAAGTTAAATTACAGACCGACTTAAAATACTTGAAAATTATTGATCCCGAAGTTGGAAGAAATTTTGAACAGAACATATTATCGTACCAGAACAGTCACTTTACTGCGGTGGTAGTAAATTTTTTAGATATGATTGCACACGGCAGATCTGATTCTGACTTGCTCAAGGAAATTGCTCCTGACGAAGCCGCTTACCGTTCTTTAACAAATAGCTGGTTTACACATTCAACATTGCTTTCGACTTTTCGTTCAATTTCTAAAATGAAGAATGCAAAAATTGTAATTACTACCGATCACGGAAGCATCCGTTCATTACGGGGCGCTAAAGTACTCGGCGATCGCGAGACATCAACAAATCTTCGTTTTAAATATGGGAGGAATATGAAAGTTGATGATAAACACGCAATCTATGTAAGAGATCCGCTTGAGTTTAAATTACCCCGCCGCGGTGTTTCGATCAGTTATATCATTGCGAAAGAAGATTATTATTTTGTTTACCCGACTGATTACCATAAATATTTAAGTCATTACAAAGATACTTTTCAACATGGCGGAGTTTCTTTGGAAGAAATGATCCTTCCGATAATCACGCTCGAAACGAAGTGATGAAATTTCCGTTTATTCAAAATATTTATTCTGAAGAAGAAACAATATCCATTGCAAAAACATTTTCAACCATCTTGCAAAAAGGAGATTGCGTTTCACTCATTGGAAATTTGGGAGCGGGGAAAACGTTTTTTGTTAAATATTTGTGTAAAGAGTTTTTAATTGATGATGCAAATAGTCCCACATTTGCGATTCTGAATGTTTATTTGGGGAAGGAAAAGTTTTTTCATTTCGATTTTTATCGTGTTCGATCCAAACAAGAGTTGCTTGATATCGGGCTATATGATTACTTAAACGATGAAGAAGCTGTTACAATAATTGAATGGGCTGATTTGTTTCAAGCAGTTTTGCCAAAAAAACGATATGAAATCACGATAATCCTAAATGAGGATTTTTCCCGTACTTTTACGATAGAAAAATTATGATTGAAGAAAAACCAATATTGGCAATTGAAACAAGCGGCGAGCAGTGCGGGGTCTGCGTTTTTTGGAATTCCGAAAAATATGTTGAAACAACTTCCCGGATAAAATTCAGCCATTCTAAAAAGATTTTTTCAATTGTTGAGAATACACTTTCCCTCGCGGAAGTTTCTTTAAATGAAGTTCAATCTATTGCAGTTTCAATTGGACCCGGTTCATTTACTGGTTTGCGGATTGGTTTAGCTGCCGCAAAAGGAATGGCTCTAGGCGAGTCTTTACCGATTTGTCCTGTCCCAACATTTGAAGCAATTGCACTTGAAGCTTTAAACTGCACAAAAATCGGTGAGAAATTTTTCATTGCTAATAAAGTTAATAAGGAAGAATTCTATTTAGCCGGTTTTATTAATACGGGAAATATCTATAAATTTGTGCAAGAGTTGGGCATCGTTTCAAGGATTGAGTTTGAGAATAATTTTCGTGATGAACTGATATTTGGAAACGCCGGAAATAACCGACTTAATTTTCCTTCAGCGAAGTCAATAGCTCTATGGAGTTTGTTGTTTGGCAAAAAACTTAAACAGACAAATTTTGATTTATTAGAACCGCTTTATATAAAAGATTTTTTAGTGAAAGGATCGAATCTAAAATGAAAAAGAATTTATTAATTGCTTTATTTTTCTTCCCGGTAAGTTTTCTTTCTGCTCAATTAGCCGGACCGCGAATTCAAGCAAATATTTCGCAATATGATTTTGGTGAAATAATGGAAGGTATTGTTGTAAAATTTTCCTTTCAAGTTAAAAATGCAGGTGATCAAGTCCTTCATATTACTAATATTATGACGAGTTGTGGATGTACTGCAGCAGCAATGCAAAATGACGAAATTCAAGCAGGAGAAGGGACTTCAATTAATGTGGAATTTAATTCCGAAGGGAAATCAGGTCCTCAACATAGAATTGTTACGCTTGCTTCAAACGATCCTTCCAATCCAAGTTTGAAATTAGAAATAACCGGTAAAGTCTTATCGAAAGATAAAAACGGTGAACCATCCCAAGTTGCAACTCCGAAGTTACAATTTGAAAAAACGTTGCATGATTTTGGGAAGATAAAAGAGGGAAGTATCGTTGATTACACTTTTAAATACAAAAATGTTGGATCCGCACCACTGGAAATTAGTCATGTGAGAACTTCCTGCGGATGTACGGCTGCGGTAATTAGCGGTAAATCTCTAAAACCTAAAGAAGAAGGAACGCTCAAGGTTGAATTCGATTCTTCAAACCGTGAGGGTGTTGTAACAAGGACAATCACCCTAACATCTAATGATCCTTTAGAACCTCAAAAGATACTGACAATTATGGCATTCATAGAAAAAACGAAAGATTAATATTATGTCATGGTTTAAACGATCAAAGAAAAATTTTTCTGAAGATACTCAGAAGATAGATCTCCCTGACGGGATGTGGATGAAATGCCCGGAATGTGATGAGATTATCCACAAAAAGCAACTTGAAAATAATTTATGGACTTGCTTTAAATGTTCCTATCATTTTCGTATCGGAAGCGAAGAATATATTAAGGTCATTCTTGATGAGGGATCGTTTAGAGAAATGAATAAAAAGATGCGGTCTGCCGATCCTTTAGAATTCTCCGATACAAAAAAATATTCTGTACGAGTTAACGATGCAATAAAAAAGACTGAACTTTACGATGCAATAAGAACCGGAACGGGAACGATTAATGGGAAAGAAATTTCTTTCGGCTGTATGGATTTCAAATTCATCGGTGGGAGCATGGGCTCAGTTGTTGGGGAAAAAATTGCCAGACTCATTGATAAATCAATAAAATCAAGAATCCCGCTTGTACTTATTTCTTCCAGCGGCGGAGCAAGGATGATGGAAGGTGTTTTGAGTTTAATGCAAATGGCTAAAACAAGTACAAGGTTAGCCAAGCTTGCTGATCTTGGGATTTCGTATATATCCATTTTAACCGATCCTACAACCGGCGGTATTACTGCAAGTTACGCCATGTTAGGTGATGTAAATATTGCCGAGCCGAAAGCATTGATTGGATTTGCCGGACCGCGGGTTATTAAACAAACTATCGGCAGAGATTTACCAAAGGGTTTCCAAACTGCGGAATTTTTGCAAGAGCACGGTTTTATTGATAAAGTGGTTCCCCGCAAAGAATTAAAAAATACACTCTTCACTCTTTTGGAGTTTCTAAGTTAAAATAATATTGGGTTTGAAATATTAAAGTAAATTTTTGCCATGTGAGTATGCAATAATGAGAAATTAAGAAATGAAACATGAATTTTTAACATCAGAAGGGAAGTCCACAATACCAGTCAAGCTCAAAAGGGAAAATAAACTAAAAAACAGAACTAAGGTTTATTTTTGTGGAAATGATAATAGAATAGAAATTGAACCGATAACATCTGAAACAATACGGAAGAATATTGGAATATTAGGTACAAAGGGGAAACTCCTTAAAGCTTTTTTGGAAGAAAAGAAAAAGAAACGAATTAGGCAGGGTTAGTTAAAGAATATAAACTGGATATTGGACATCATTTTAGAATAAATAATTTAAATTTGGATAAAAAATACAGAATGCACAAAATAGATTTATATGTAGCAAAACCTTTTCTTAAATGGGCGGGCGGTAAAACACAACTGTTAGAACAATCTTGGGAGAGTTAAGAATTTTTTCAATAACGGGTAGTGAATACAATATGAAACAATATGAAGCTGTAATTAAGATAATGGAAGAAAATGGAGGATATTCTACATTAGGAGAATTATACAAGGAAGTATTTAAAATCGAAAAGGTGAAATGGGGAACTCAAACTCCATTTGCATCAATAAGAAGAATTGTTCAAGATGAACGATTTTTCTTTAAACTCAAACCCGGGTTATGGGCATTGAAGTCTAGAAAAGAGAATGTATTAAAGCGTTTTGAAATAACTAACATCAAAAAAATTGATAGTTTAGAATTTAATCATTCATATTACCAAGGTTTACTTTTAGAAATCGGTAAGTTAAAAAAAATGGAAACCTATGTGCCGTCGCAAGATAAAAACAAGAAATTTCTTGAAAAACCATTGGGAGAAATTGCTTCAATTGATAAATTTTTTAATTTTACTTACAATGAAATTGTAAAAAAAGCTAAAACAGTTGATGTTTCTTGGTTTAATGAACGAAGACTTCCTAATTCTTTTTTTGAAGTAGAACATTCTACGGATTTCAAAAACTCTTTGCTCAAGTTTGTGGAACTGCAAGATTTTAATGTTGATTTTAGAGTAGTTGCAGATAAACGCAAGGAAAATCTTTATAATTCAATTATATCAATGACCGCATTTCGTAGTATTGCTCACAGAGTTAGGTTTCTTTCTTATGATATTTTGGCCGAGTTGCACGTTAAGACCGTTGAGTTAAATTTAATCGAAAGAAATATTTATTAAAACATATATGGGCGGAATATTTCAGCAAATAGAATCAGAAAAATCAAAGATGACACATGGGTTGTTTTCAAGTCGCTCTGACGAATGGGCAACGCCACAATATGTTTTCAATATTCTTAATGAGGAATTTAATTTTCAATTGGATGTGTGCGCTACTTCCGATAATTCTAAATGTAATGTTTTTTTCGATAAGCAAGTTGACGGTCTGCAACAAGAATGGAGTCCATTCCGTTGTTGGATGAATCCCCCCTATGGTAAAAACATTAAACAGTGGATGAAAAAAGCACATCTGGAAAGCCAAAAGGGAGCGTTAGTCGTTTGCTTAATTCCTTCCCGCACTGATACCAAATGGTGGCATGAACACGTCATGAAATCAGCTGAGATTAGATTTATTTCAGGCAGACTTAGTTTTGGAAATGAAAAACAATCCGCACCATTTCCTTCAAGTGTCGTAATTTATTATCCGGAACTTGATAATCCATATAAATTAGCAGTGCCAATAATAAAGTCCACACAATTTGATAAAGGATGGCAACAGCTAAAAATCATTGATTAATAATTGTATTGTGAATAAAACACTCTGCATTTAATGAACTATTCGAAATTTAATCTGCCTGATATTAAGTTGAGCATACATTTCAAATTATTTTATCAAAAGAAACTCACCCCGGAGGCCAGTTCATTTTTCTGCCGCCGAGTAAGTGCATGTGCAAATGATAAACTTCTTGTCCACCATCATCACCACAATTAAACACTAAACGGAAACCTTTCTCAGCGATCCCTTCTTGTTTTGCAATTGCATTCGCGACGTCGATCATTTCTCCTAAAAGTGCTCCATGTTCTTTGCCGTTTAAATCGGTTACTTTTGCAATTTCAATTTTTGGAACGACAAGAATATGCGTAGGCGCAGCGGGATTAATATCCCGGAATGCAAGTACGGTTTCATTTTCATAAACGATAGCTGCCGGAATTTCTTTTCTAATAATTTTTGAAAAAATTGTTTCTGCCATTATTGTATTTCCATTTAAGTTTTTTTTGATGATAAGAAGTTTGGTGTATCTACCTTCTAATTTTCAAACTGGGCTGCTTTCAATTCCTAATTCCTAATTCCTAATTATTTCTCTATGCTTTTCCTTTCTCAATATTATATTTCTTCATCTTATTGTAAAGATGACTACGCTGAATGTTTAACGAGTCGGCAGTCTTGCTTATATTCCAATGATTTGCATCAAGCTGTTTCATAATAAAAGCACGCTCAGCTTTTCCTTTAAAATCTTGAAATGAATTTGAAAGATCAACCATTTCTCCGATGTCTTGCTTTTCGTAAGGAACAAGAAACTCAATATCTTGTTTCGAGATTTCTTTCTTATCGATAATAATAATAATTCGCTCAACAATATTGCGCAGTTCTCTGATGTTACCCGCCCATCGTAAATTTTGCAGAACCGTAAGCGCATCATCTGAAAATGATGGAATAACTTTTTTATGTTTCTGTGAAATATCCTGAGCGAAGTGTTTTACAAGCAAGGGAATATCTTCCAATCTTTCGCGGAGTGGTGGAACAGTAATAGGAATAACATTTAGACGATGGAGCAAGTCTTCCCGGAAATTTCCTTTTTCAATTTCTTCCGCCAAATTCTTGTTTGTAGCGGAAATAATCCGCACATCAACTTCAATTGATTTAGCTCCCCCGACACGCTGAATTTTTCCATCTTCAATTGCGCGCAGTACTTTTGCCTGTGCTTGAAGACTCATATCGCCGATCTCGTCCAAAAAGATTGTTCCTTTATTTGCAAGCTCAAATTTACCAATACGTTGTTGCATTGCGCCTGTGAAAGAGCCTTTCTCGTGTCCAAATAATTCGGATTCAATAAGTTCATTTGGAATGGCGGCACAATTTACTTCGATAAAAGGTTTCTCTTTGCGCAGACTTTTTTTATGAATAGCGCGTGCAACCAATTCTTTTCCCGTTCCGTTTTCACCGGTGATTAAAACGCGAACATCAGTTTGCGAAACTTTTTCAATGAGTGATAAAACATTTTTTAATGCACGAGAATTACCGATAATTTCACCCGGTTCGAGAAAAGTTTTTTTCATCTCATCATTTTCTTTTTTTAGATGAGCCTGTTCAACCGCATTGCGTATGGTTATTAAGAGTTTATCGCGGTCAATGGGTTTTTCTAGAAAATCAAACGCGCCGAGTTTTGTTGCCTGTATCGCATTCTGAATATTTCCGAAAGCGGAAATGATGATCACATTTAAGAAAGGAAAATCTTGCTTTGCTTTTGTAAGCACTTCAAAACCGTTGAGGTCGGGCATCTGAATATCAAGCAGAACAACATCAAATTGTTCCGAAGATATTTTCTGCAAGCCTTCAGTTCCCGAAGTTGCAAAATCTGTGTGATAACCTTCAAAATCGAGAATGAGTTGAATGCTTTCACAAATTTGTTTTTCGTCATCAATGATTAATACTGTGTTCATAATTACTGCTGATATTTCTTTATAAAAAATGAAGGAAGCAATGTTTGATCTTTCTTCAAACTTTTTCCGAATGCTTCGCCGAGTTTATTAATTTTTAAATCGCGCAAATCAATTTGATTTTCCGGTGTAAAATTCTCTTCAAAAACTTCTACAAAATAACCAATCGCTTTAGTTAAATCAAAGATTTGTGAAGTGTAAGCAACAAAAGCGTTTCCGAAAAAGTGGGCAAGTTTGTCTCTATCGCCAAATTCATTCTTAGGTGAATCCGCTAAAAAATATTTCGGGAGATTTTTGTTTTTCTTTTTAAAAGTTGAATCATCCGCTGAAAGTAAAGGATAATTAAATTTGAAAAGAAACCGGATCGGAACATTTTTGTAGGGAACAACTGCAAAGGTTAAGGCAAGTAAAGCTTCTTGAATATTGTTCCCGGTGAAGCTTAAAGCTATTAAGTAAAGCGAATCAATTGATTGAAATTCGCCTTCTTGTTCCTTTAAAAGAAAAAATGAATCCGAAGCAATAAATTCCGAAATATTTTGCACTTCGTTTGAAAGTTGACTTCGCTGGGGAAAAGAAAAATTAGTGCTTAATACAATGGTGAAAATAAAAACAATATTTTTCATCCTACATTTCAAATTCAATATTCATCATTACACTTGTATCACGCCGACTTTAAACTCCGACATCTCCGGATTATTATTTGCCGCAGAAAGAGAAACTGAAATAACTTTTCGTGTTTCCACCGGATTGATTATTTCATCAATCCAAAGACGAGCTGCAGCATAAAGCGGAAAACTTTTTTCATCATAAGATTTATGAATATCGCTCAACAATTTTTTCTTATCAACGTCAGAAAAAGTTTTATTTTCTAACTCTGTACTTGAAGAGAGTTGTTTAAGTTTTATATCGAGTAGAACACTGCTTGCCTGCTGACCACCCATCACAGAAATTTTAGCATTGGGATAAGCAAAAATAAATCGCGGGTCGTAAGCTTTTCCGCACATCGCGTAATTTCCGGCGCCAAAACTATTCCCAACGATAATGGTAATTTTCGGAACAACAGAATTTGCAACTGCATTTACCATCTTTGCGCCGTCTTTAATTATTCCGCCATGTTCGGCGCGGCTGCCAACCATAAATCCTGTTACATCTTGAAAAAAAACGAGAGGAATTTTTCGCTGGTTACAATTCATAATAAACCGTGCGGCTTTATCGGCGCTGTCGGAATAAATTACACCGCCAACTTGCATCTCACCGGACTCTGTCTTTACAACTGCCCGTTGATTTGCCACTATGCCAACAGCCCAACCGTCAATGCGCGCGTAAGCAGTAATTAAAGTTTTTCCGTAACCGGCTTTATATTCATCAAGTTCGGAATTATCTACAATGCGGGCGAGTAATTCGTACGTATCATAATTTTTAATCGGGTCTTCCGGTAAAATTCCGAGGATTTCTTTTTCACTGAATAGGGGGGAAGTGCTTTCAGCTCTATTAAAATTTGCTTTTTGTTGATGCGGAAATTTATCAACGAGACTTCTGATTTGCTTTAAACATTCATCATCATTTTTACAAATGTAATCGGTAACTCCGGAAATATTTGATTGAACTCTTGCACCTCCGAGTGAATCATTATCAATCACTTCACCGATTGCCGCTTTAACCAAATGAGAGCCGGCAAGAAAAACCGAACCTTCACCTTCAACAATCAACGCTTCGTCGCTCATAATAGGAAGATAAGCGCCACCCGCAACACATGGTCCCATGATTGCAGAAATCTGTGGGATTCCCATAGCAGAAATTTTTGCGTTGTTGCGAAAGATTCTGCCAAAGTGTTCTTTGTCGGGAAAAATTTCATCTTGCAATGGAAGAAAAACTCCGGCGCTATCAACCAAATAAATTAACGGTAAACGGTTCTCCATTGCAATTTCTTGCGCGCGGAGATTTTTTTTGCACGTTATCGGAAACCACGCTCCGGCTTTTACCGTTGCATCATTCGCAACGATAATGCATTCGTGTCTGTGAACTTTCCCGATTCCGAATATCGTTCCTGACGAAGGCGCGCCGCCGTATTCTTCATACATTCCATATGCCGCAAAAGTATTTAATTCGAAGAAGGAAGAATCTAAATCGATTAATTTTGCTATTCGCTCGCGGGCGGTAAGTTTTCCTTTGGCTTTGTGTTTTACGATTGAATTTTCTCCACCGCCGAGCTTTACTTTTGCACGTTCGGCTTCAATTTTTCGAAGAAGATTTTTATAATAATCTTCCTGTTGAAGAAAAAGTTTGTTTGATTTTAGTTCGGTTCCGATTTTTTTCATAAGAATTCCATATACACAAATCAATAATTAGGAATTACGAATTGGTTCTAATTCCAATTAAAATAAACTATAGATCACAAAAAGCAAAAAAATTCCTAATTCGTAATTCGTAATTATTTTAAGAGTTCTCTTGCAATAACAAGTTTTTGAATTTCCGAAGTTCCTTCACCGATAGTTAAGAGTTTTACGTCACGGTAAAATTTTTCAACCGGATAATCTTTTATAAATCCGTAACCACCGAAAATTTGCACGGCATCATTTGCAACTTTTTCCGCCATTTCACTTGCAAAAAGTTTCGCCATTGCAGCTTCTTTTATATTGGATAATCCTTTGTCTTTAATAGAAGCGGCTTTAAATGTCATCGCCCGTGCAGCGCCAATATTGGTTGCCATCTCGGCAAGTTTAAATTGAATTCCTTGAAATTCGTTAATGGTTTTGCCAAATTGTTTTCGCTCGGAAGAATAATGGAGAGCCGCATTGAGCGCACCTTGAGCCAATCCAACGCTAAGTGCAGCAATAGAAATTCTTCCGCCTTCCAGCACTTTCATCGCCTGGATGAACCCTTCTCCTTCAACACCGATCAAGTTTTCTTTTGGAACTTTACAATTATCGAATGAAAGTTGAGTTGTATCACTTGCACGCATTCCCAATTTATTTTCCTTTTTTCCGATGATCAAACCTTCAAAATTCTTTTCTAAAATAAAAGCGGAAATTCCTTTTTTCATTTTTGATTTATCGGTAATTGCCATAACCACGTAAGTTCCGGCGACAGTACCGTGAGTGGTAAAAGTTTTGCCGCCGTTGAGATAATAGAAATCACCTTTTAACTCTGCTGTAGAAATTAAACTTGCCGCATCACTGCCGGAGACCGATTCTGTAAGCCCCCAAGCGCCGATAACTTTGCCACTCGTTAAACCGGGTAAATATTTTTTCCTTTGTTCTTCGTTTCCAAAAAGATTAATGTGGTTAGTACAAAGCCCATTATGAGCCGCAACCGAAAGTGCGATAGACGGATCAACTTTGGCCAGCTCCTCTATGATAAGTGCATATTCTGTGTATCCCAAATTTGCACCACCATAAATATCGGGAACAAGAATTCCCATCAATCCAAGTTCGCCGAGTTGTTCCATTATTTCAAAAGGAAAAGTCTGTGATTCGTCAAATTCCATCACACGCGGCTTAATAACTTTTTCTGCAAACTCTTTAACCGTTTGTTTAATAGCAAACTGTTCTTCGCTAAACTGAAGAAGAAATTGACTTTGTGCTTCCATTATCGTCCTTGTGGGAGAGGTTTAGTTTGAATGTATTTAAAATTTCATCCGCTATTGTGTAAGGGGAAATCTTCTGTTCAAATGATTTTTCTATAAGTTGTTCAAATGAAAAAACATTTTCTTGTTTCCAAAGTTCTTGTGTAAGTTTTTCTTCAACTATCTCTTTTATACGGTCTTTGGTTCGTTGAATTCTTTTCTTGGCGAGAAGATCAAATTTTTCAAGATGAGATTGATGCCGCGCAATTTCCAAAGCTATCTCTTCAATTCCAATATTTTCTTGTGCAATGGTTTTAACGATCTCCGGCAAAAAAGTTTTTTCGTCATGATACCTCAAACTTAAAATGGTTCTTAATGAATTAACCGCTTGCTCTGCCGCGGGTCTATCGCATTTATTCACAACAAAAAAATCAGCGATCTCCATCAAACCGGCTTTCATCGCTTGCACTGAATCGCCTGATTCAGGAACGAGCACAACCATAGTTGTGTCGGCAGCTTTAACAATATCAAGTTCAGACTGCCCTACTCCTACAGTCTCAAGGATAATATAATCATATCCGGCGGCATCTAAAATATCTGCGGTGTCGATTGCCTTTCTACATAATCCTCCAAGACTTCCGCGCGTTGCCATACTTCGAATAAAAATATTTTCATTTTTCCCGATGTCTGACATTCTTACTCTATCGCCCAATAAAGCGCCGCCCGTAAATGGACTTGTTGGATCAACGGCAATGATGGCAACACTCTTACCATTTTGCAGATACAGCTTTGCCAGATGATTCGTGATCGTGCTTTTGCCTGCGCCGGGTGGACCGGTTATTCCTATTCGATATGCTAAACCGGAATTTTGGTGTACTTTTTTTAATATTTCTTCTGCTTGCGGATATTCAGATTCTACGTACGAAATTGCCCGCGCAATTATTCGTTTGTTTTTTTTGAGTAGTTCAGGAAATAAAAAATCGGCATCCATTCAAGTCTATCTGTAGAGATTATTTTTTAAAATATATTCTTTTGCCGCATAGGTGACCATAAAATCAATAGGCAAATCATTGCTAACACGTTTACGAATATACGTTGAACTCAGTTCAACATACGGCGATTGAATAATTGCCGCCATTTCATAGTATTTATGTTTGTATTCAATTTCTTTATCAATGATACGTTTCATAACCACAACATTCGTCAGGTTAAAGAGTTCATCCGGTTCTTTCCAAGAATCGAAAACAATGAGGTTGTCAAATCCGATGATGAGGTCAATATAATCATATTGTTTTTTTAGTTCTCTTACGGTATCAATTGTAAAAGAAATCTCTCCCCGGTTTAATTCGATTTCAGAATATGAAAATTGTTTTTGATACTGTATAGATAACTTCAAAATTTCAAGCCGATGTTTGGGGGCGGAGTTTTGAGTTTGACGTTTATGGGGTGAAAGGTAACAAGGAATAAAAATTATTTTATCGAGTTTTCTAATTTCAAGTAAAGATTGAGCCGTAATTAGGTGTCCAATATGAATCGGGTCAAAAGTTCCGCCAAAAATACCGATGCGTTCCATTCAGAGTAGTTCCTTATATTCAATGAAGAGATGAGTAAAGCGATCGTGCATCTGCTTGCTGCAGCAAGTGTAGTTTTCCTTACGCGAAAGCATTTTATATAATTCTTTAAAGTCATTTCCATGGACCAATGAGAATACGTTTTTAAGTTGATATAATTGATAGTTCAAACCGCATAATTTTTTAAGCGCGGAATCGCAGACAAAATTTTTCTTGTGGATCAACTTGGGTATTTCATTTTGAAATTTGTTTGCAGCAAACAATACAATTTTATTGTGAAGCGATTTTTTCAATATCAAAATGTCATCTTCTAATAACAGAAGATCCAGAATTTGTAAAATGTCAAACGTGGTTAGTCCAACAAAATCCGGACGGATGAAAATAAAATTCTTTGCATCCGATTTTCTTTTATCAAATATAGAAACGAAATCATTTCTAAAAGTGTCTTTATCAAAATAAAATACATTATCTGAGAAGAATTGAGAGGAGGTGTCTTCTGTTAGAATATCTTTATCTTTTTCATTAAGGCAAAGAAACAGATCTTCTTTAGGAAATACTGTAGAAAAAATTTCATATAAATTTTGTAGCAAAGTTACATAAAGAAAAGAGGAATCCGCTTTGCTAAAATTCGGGTACAACTGGCAATAGTCGTGATTGAAAATAGGATCGGATTGTACGAAAAAAATATTTGTTGAGCTTATCATGCTAACTTATTCCATTTAGTAACTGCATTAATGCAGAGCGGTAAAAAGTTACTTCTGTTTCATACACCACTTTGTTTTTTCCGGTTGAATTCCGTAATTGCATTTTTCTGAAAGCAAGTGCAGTAGCAATTTTGATATAGGCTTTTCTGATTCGCTCATCAACCCAACCTTTTTGTTCCCTTTGAATTGAGCTTAAAATAGTTACATGTTCAAAGGGTAAGATTTCGTGTTCTGCTTCATCGTACAATTCGCGGAAAATAATTTTTGCATCCGATTTAACTGCCAGCTTGAAGGTAACGATAAACAATAAAATTGATCCGGATAAAAATAAAAATCCAAGTAAGGAAGTTTGCGAAAAACTGACCGTGAAATTCCATGCGAAATGAATAAACATTGCTAAAACTAAACCAATAGGTGGAAATACTATTTTGAATATTAAAGGTTTAAATTTTGCATACCCCAAAAATGCACCGAATGATGCAGTTGCTACGCAGTGCATCACCGCTGTAAATGAAGTTCTAACTAAGACGAGCATCAACCAGTTGTCGAACGTTTTGCCGTAGCTTAAAAAGTAAGTAAAATTTTCCGTCATCCCGAAACCCAAACCGATCGCTCCTCCATAGACAATTCCATCTGTAACATTATCAAATTTCCGGTTGGAGATTGTGAAAAGAAGAAACATTCCTTTGGTAATTTCTTCAATAAACGGGGCGACCATAATGGTTTCTGTTCTATGTCGAATCTCAGGGTCGTGAATTGAAAAAGATAAGAAAAAGCTAAAGATATAACTGCCAAGAAGTGCAAGGATAATAGCGCCGATAGCGCCCCAAAGAAAGTGTTTTAGATATAATCCCACCGGTTCACGGTCAAACCGGTCGAACTTCCACATAAAGAAAAGATAGAAAGCAATGGGAATAAAAGCTGCTAATGCTGAAGCAAAAACAGGCATTGTTATTCTTTCTCTCTAAGCCAGGCGAAGAGCTCTTTTAAGTTGGGCATTTTTCCATACGACAAAATTCCGATCCTGAATATTTTTGAAGAAACTTTTATCACCAAATAAATTGAAAGAATTAATTCCAATAACGTAGCTAAAATTTCTATAGTTGAAATCGGAGCGGAGTTTAAACGTAAAATCATTACGCCAGGCGTAGTTAAAGGGATATAAGAAAAAACTCTAATTAAAAGTGAATCCGGATTTTGCATTGCCGGAATCATTATTACAATCGGTGAAATAGTGATCATCGAAAGATAACCTGTTATTTGCTGGGCTTCCTGTTCGGTAGTTACGATTGAACCGACACCGACAAAAATTGCCGTGTAAAGAACAAAACCTAATATGAAATAAACGAAGAGCAAAAATAAATTTTGAAAAGAGGCAAACATTACGATTCCCTGCCCGGCAAAAGCTGTTCCGATTAAAGCCCAAACAACAATTTGAGAGAGAGTTAAGCCGGAAAGCCCGAGAATTTTTCCTTTCAAAATATCATCCGGCCTACAACTTGAAACAATAATTTCAATTAAGCGGTTTGATTTTTCTTCCACTAAACTTCTTACAAGCATACCGCCCGAGATCATTATTACCATAAATAAAACCATAATGAAAATAAATGAAGAAAAATACTGGGATTTAAAATCTGCCGAAGACTCTTTCCCTTTTTCGTCGATCTTTACCGTATTCATTTCAACATTATTAAGCAAATGAGCGACTAACGCCGTATCAATATTGGCTTTCTTAAATTCCTGTACACGCCGGATTTTATTAAAACAATCTTCAAATCGCCGGTAATCATTAAAATTCCCAAGACTCAAACTGCGGTACTCGAAAACGATTTCTTTCTTCCCATTTTCAGAAAGAAAAATATAGCCTTCAATTTTTTTCTTAACTACGTTTCTGTTTGCTTCTGCTTTAAGTGAGTCAGCCTGTTCGTTTTGTTTAAAAAGGTTGATTATTACATATCGTGGTTGTTTATCCTCTAATTTAAATTCGCTTAATTTTTCGGTAAGAGACGGAAAATATTTTTGAGTATTATCAATAATTCCTATTGCCTGGGTAGAAGCGTCATCTTTTTCTACAAAGACACTTGGTAAAATTGAGAAACCCAAGATAATAAGAGGAGTAAGAAAGAAAGAGATAATCATCGCTTTGGATTTTATCTTTTCCATGAACTCCCATTTTGCAATGGCTAAAAATTTATTCATTCCTAATTCCTTCTGCCGCGGCGGATTGTAATTCCTAATTTTTAATAGCGTCTATAAAAATTTTATTTAAAGTCGGTTCAATAATAGAAAAATGTTTGATCTCGATTTTGTCAACGATAGACCGAAGGAACAATGATGGATTAATGGAATCGTGTAACTGCACTTCGGCATAGTTTTGATACATATCAAGATGTGCAATGTCTTTGTTTTGATTGAGAAATGTTGCGTCTCCTTGATATTCAATTTTAATTGACTGTGTTCCGTACCGGCGTTTAATTTCGCTTAAGTTGCCGCTGCAAACTTCTTTTCCTTTATTGATAAGGAAAATATCATTACACAACTTTTCGGCAAAATCCATTTGATGTGTGGAGAGAACAATTATCTTACCGGCATTGGCAAGCGATAATATGGTTTCTTTTATTAATTGTTGGTTGATTGGGTCAAAACCGGTAAAAGGTTCATCAAGAATTAATATTTTCGGGTCGTGGATTACAGAAGTTATGAATTGAATTTTTTGTTGGTTTCCCTTTGAGAGTTCTTCAATTTTTTTGTTTTTGGAATCCAAGATATCAAGCTTTTTTAACCATTCAATTGCAAGTTGGGTTGCATTATGCGAAGAAACATTTTTCAATGAAGCCAAATAAACAATTACATCCAACACACTACTTTTTTTATAGAGCCCGCGCTCTTCTGGCAGGTATCCCGTAACGTTTTGAATTGATCTGTCCATCAGTTTTCCATCAAAAAGAACTTCTCCTGAAGTTGGCTTTATGATATTTAGAATTACTCTTATGGTAGTAGTTTTTCCGGCGCCGTTCGGACCGATTAATCCAAATATTTTCCCCGGCTGAAGCGAAAAGGAAATGTTATCAATAGCGACAGTATTGGTGTACTCTTTACGAAGGTTTTTTACTGTAAGCATAATCTTTCTTAAAAATTTAGATAAGTTATTTCAAATATATGAACTTTGTTTTGTTTACCAAATTGTGGCAATAAAAAACCGAAGGCATCAACCGTCGGTATAAATGTTCTAACTTTCAGAATGTCAGACAAAATATTTGGAAGAAAAATAGTCAGGAGAAGATCATCGGAACAATATTATTTTTCAGTGGCAGATAAGTAAAAATGCAGGCAAAATTTTCTTACGAAATCGCTGTGGTCAAAAATACTGCTTTGTCTAACTGCGAAAAGGCTTTTTTCGGTGCCAATTTTAGTTAATGATAACGCCGCCATTACTCGTAGTCCTTCGCAACAATCGCTATGGAGCAATTTCATTAGCGGGATTACCGCATTTTCGCATTTGTATTCGCCAAGGTAATATGCTGCGCTTTGCATGAGTCCTTCATTTTTGCTATCGAGAGCAGAAATGAGATTTTGTGTAATTACTGCTTTTTTTGCCGTTACTGCTTCCGGAAGAGTTGGATTGTAAGAAAATCCTTCGAAAGCGAATAGAAGGATAAAAAAACTTGTTAGCAAAATTGTTAATCGGTTCATGTCAGTCTCCTTTTTTTAATTTTTCCGAACGAAACTTCGAAAAAAAAATTAATTGAATGTAGCAATTCTCCATAGCAGGAAATATAAAATGATGCAGGGAGCTATTCCATTTTGAATGAAAAATTATGATTTGTTTTTTTTGAATTGTTTATGAAATTTACTTTGAGCAGAGAGAAAACTCTAAAAATGACAATTTGAATTGATCACCAGTCAAACTAACGAGAATAACTCCTGCATTATTCTTTGAATTATCTCACCATCATCTTTATATTTGATTTACCATTTAAAGGAATTAAACAATTGTTTAACAAAATTATACTTGAAACTAATTTCAACGGATTGCCCTCACCAAAAAGGGGAAAAGTTCGCGATATTTATGAGGTTGACGACCAATTATTGATTGTTTCCACCGACCGTCTGTCTGCTTTTGATGTGATCATGAATCAAGGAATTCCCGAAAAAGGAATTGTTCTTAACACTATTTCAGCTTTTTGGTTTAAGATGACGGAGGATATTATTCCGAATCATCTCATTACTACAAATGTTGTTGAATTCCCGATGATATGCGAACCACATAAAGAAAGCCTACGCGGCAGATCAATGTTAGTAAAAAAAACTAAGGTTGTTCCTATCGAGGCAATAGTCCGCGGTTATTTATCAGGCTCAGGTTGGAACGAATATCTAAAAACTGGTGAAGTTTGCGGAATACAATTACCAAAAGGTTTAGTTGAATCTGAGAAGCTTCCAGAGCCAATCTTCACTCCTTCTACAAAAGCCGAACTTGGAACTCACGATGAAAATATTTCATTTGAAAAAGCAAAAGAAATTGCCGGTGCGGAAGTAATTGAGAAAATGAAAGCTGCGGCAATTCAAATATTTAATTTATGTTCCAAGTATGCTCTTCAAAAAGGCATTATTATTGCCGACACAAAAATGGAATTTGGTTTGGACGAACAGAACAATTTAATTTTGATTGACGAACTATTAACGCCCGATTCATCGCGCTTTTGGCAGACTTCCATTTATGAAAAAGGGAAGAGTCAGCAAAGTTTTGATAAACAATTTGTGCGCGATTTTCTTCTTTCAATAAAATTTAACAAGCAGCCACCGGCGCCGGATTTGCCGGAGGAAGTTATTCAAATGACGAGTGAAAAATATTTGCAAGCGGTAAAAATCCTAACTGGAATTGACCTAAAGTGAAACCGACAAAGATTAAAACCTCACAAAATCAAAATTTAGAAATTACGTGGGAAGATAATTCTGTTTCGGGAATTAGTTTCCAAGCGCTTAGAAAATTTTGTCCATGTGCAACTTGTGATGAAGAAAGAGAAAAACAAGGAGAAACATACTTCCCGTTGTTCATGCTCGATCAGGTGAGTTTGGTTTCGATCGCTCCGGTGGGAAATTATGGAGTAACATTTAAATGGAAAGACGGACACAGTACCGGCATTTATGAATTCCCGTATTTAATCAATTTAACAGAAAAATGGTTATAGCGGAATTTTATGATCTTACCAAATCAATTAACGGTATTACGAATTATTCTCTCACCGATTTTTCTCTACTTATTTCTTTCGGGGAATGAATTGCTGCAGCAAATTTCGCTTGGAGTTTTTTTAGTTGCAGCCTTTACAGATTGGTACGACGGCTGGCTGGCAAGAAAATATAACTTTATTACAGCATGGGGAAAATTTTGGGATCCCCTTGCCGATAAAATTTTAACCGCCACAGCTTTTGTAGGGTTTGTTTATCTCGATGTGCTTCCATTCTGGATGGTTCTTCTTATCCTTTTAAGAGATTTTATTATTACCGGATTTCGCGGTTACACAGATTATATCGGCGTTAATTTTATTACGAGTTGGTATGGCAAAGTTAAAACCTTTTTCCAGATGGCATTTATTTATTACCTGCTTATCGTTTATATCCTTTCGCAGAATTATTTCTTGAGCAAACATTACGGAAACATTTTTGCAATACTTCTTAACCAAACTTTTATTCTTATTGTGATGATTATCGTTACCTTTATTACCGTTCATTCAGGTATTTTATATTTCACTGAAAATAAAATTGCGATGAAGAAATTATTAAAGAAAAAATGAAATTAACTTTTGTAGAAAAAGCATTAGGCTCAACATTATTTAGCGGATATATCCCGATTGCATCGGGAACATTTTCCAGCGCCGTAGCTTTTGCGTTTTATTGGATCCCCGGATTTGAAAAGCCTTTTATTTTAATCCCCTTGATAATACTTTTTTCTTTAATCGGGGTTTTAATTGGAACCCGGTTTGAAAAAACTTACGGCAAAGACCCATCTCAATGCACTATTGATGAAACGGTTGGTATGTGGATCAGTTTACTATTTCTTCCGAAACAATTTACAATTACCATTGTTGCTTTTTTGCTTTGGCGCATCTTAGACATAATAAAACCTTTCCCTGCACGGCAGGCTGAAAACCTTGCAGGTGGTATTGGAATTGTTGCCGATGATATTATTTCTGCAGTTTATACAAGTATTATAATGAACTTTATTGTTATTAAGTTTTTTTAGGAATGGAAATGAAAGCGCAAATTATTACAATTGGGGATGAATTATTGATCGGGCAAACTTTAAATTCCAATGCATCCTTTATCGGGAAAAGCCTAACCGATTTACAAATTGAAGTGCAAAAACAAGCTGTGATCGGAGATGATGAACAAGAAATATTATCTGAATTTGCCTCGGCTTGGATGAATCATGACCTTGTAATCGTAACAGGTGGGCTTGGTCCCACGCATGATGATATTACCTGCGAAGCGGTTGCTAAATTTTTTAAATGCGAACTTGAAAAAAATGATGAAGTGCTTCTGGATATTAAAGAAAGATTTACAAGATTAAACCGGACAATGGCTCTTGTTAATGAAACTCAGGCGATGGTTCCTAAGGTGGCTTCGGTAATGAGAAATTATTACGGCACTGCTCCCGGACTTTGGATAGAACGTGATAATAAAATGATGGCTGTTATGCCGGGCGTTCCTTATGAAATGAAACAGATGATGACCAATTACATCATCCCAAAATTATCTGAAAAAATTGCCGTTAGAGATAAGGTTACTAAGCGATTAACTTTACTTACAACCGGTATTGCGGAATCATCATTGTTTGCAAAATTTGGCGATATTAAAGAATTTCTACAAGAAGCTAAACTTGCTTTCCTTCCAAGTCAGTTTGGAGTAAAATTAAGATTAACCGTTACGGAAAAAGATGAAAAATCCGCTTTCAACAAATTGAATGAGCTTGAACAAAAGATCAGATCATTTGCAGGAAGATACATTTACGGAAAGGCTGAAGATGATTTAGCGGAAGTTGTCGGGAATCTATTAAAAGAAAGAGGATTGACGATATCTGTGGCAGAATCATGCACCGGCGGAAATATTTGCAGCATGCTTACAAATTTTAGCGGCAGCAGTAAATTTCTTGAGCGTGGAGTAGTAGTTTACAGTAACGCCGCCAAAGTTGAATTATTAAATGTTAATGAAGACACAATAACTGCTTATGGCGCAGTAAGCAAAGAAGTTGCTCAGCAAATGGCTGACGGTATCAAATCCATCAGTGGAACAGATATCGGGCTTTCAATCACCGGAGTGTTGGGACCAACCGGTGGTTCAGATGAAAAGCCGGTTGGTACTGTTTTTATCGGTATCTGTGATCAAAACGGATGTATAGCACAAAAATTTAATTTTGGAGATGATAGAATTTTAAATAAGCAACGTGCATCGCAAGCGGCGTTGGATATTGTACGCAAATATATTCTTGGCATTCCTTTAGACGCTTAATTGAATTTGGAATTAGGAATTAGGAATTAGGAATTGAAAAGTATTAATATATACTACAGTGCAGACTGACAAATTACAATACCGTAGATTATTTATTGCACTTGAAATTCCTGAAGATGCAAAAACTAAATTATTCGCATTCCGCGATGCTGTTCATTTAAATGTAAAATATCGTTGGGAAGTAAAGGATAAAATTCATCTTACTATAAATTTTATTGGTGATGTTAAAGAGGAAAAAATCCCACTTATAAAAAATGTTATTGATGAAGTGCTGAGGTTTAAACCTTTCTTTTGCCAGATCACAAAGTTTGGATTTTTTCCCAAGACTGGAAATCCAGAAGTACTTTTTGCAGTACTGCAGGTTGATAGTTTTCTTAATAAAATAGAAAAATTTATATCGGAAAGATTAAAAAACTTCGATATTTTAGCCGATACAAAACCTTACAAACCGCACATTACTTTGCTGAAGATCAAAGGAAAAACGGAGGAGGGTTTTATTGAAGCGTTTACTTCATACCAATTTGAAAAAATTTCTTTTCTTGCAAAAGAAATTGTTCTGTACGAGAGTGAGCTGAATCAATCTGGCTCAATTTATAAAAGATTAAAAACAATTTATTTATCATAATAGGAGAGTATATGGCTAATGACAAAGATGCAAAACTAAAAATTTTAGACGAAACCATCGCCGGAATTGAAAAAGCTTTCGGTAAAGGTTCAATCATGAAACTTGGCGATGGAGTTATTAATCCCGTTGAAGCAATTCCAACCGGTGCGCTTTCGCTCGATTGGGCGCTTGGTATCGGCGGTGTTCCGAGAGGAAGAATTATTGAAATTTATGGACCTGAATCAAGTGGAAAAACTACTCTCTGCCTCCATATTATTGCTGAAGCACAAAAACTTGGCGGACTTGCAGCATTCATCGATGCTGAACATGCGCTTGATGTTAATTATGCTAAACGGCTTGGTGTTGATTCCATGAACTTACTTATTTCCCAACCCGATTTTGGCGAACAGGCTTTAGAAATTGTCGACACGCTTGTCCGCAGTAACGCCATTGATGTTATTATTATAGATTCAGTTGCAGCGCTTGTTCCGAGAGCTGAAATTGAAGGCGATATGGGAGACGCGCACATGGCTCAACAGGCTAGGTTAATGTCTCAAGCTTTGCGTAAACTTACCGGTGCGATAAGTCGTTCTAAAACTTGTGTGATCTTTACAAATCAATTAAGAAGCAAAATCGGTGTAATGTTCGGCAGCCCGGAAACTACAACCGGCGGAAACGCTTTAAAGTTTTACGCTTCAGTACGACTTGATATTCGACGAATCGGCGCTATCAAAGAGGGAACTGATGTAATTGGCAACAGAACTAAAGTGAAAATTGTAAAAAGTAAAGTCGCTCCTCCCTTTAAAGAAGTCGAGTTTGATATCCTTTATAATGAAGGGATCAGCAAAACCGGCGATGTTCTTGATCTTGCGGTTCTTCACAATATTGTTAAAAAAGGTGGTTCATGGTTTACTTTTGGCGAAGATCGCTTCCAGGGGAGAGAGCAGTTAAAAGCTAAAATGATTGAGTATCCCGAAATGTATACTAAGATGTTAAATGAAGTAAAAGAAAAATTAGGAATGGTTACGGTTGAAGTTACTGAACGTGTTAAAGGAACTGCCGAATCTAAAACCGAAACTAAATCGGCTGCGAAAGAGAAAAAAGGAACTAAATAACCGTTGGTTATACTTAAAATTGTTTCAAAGAATGAAAAGAACGTTGTTGTTACGTTAGAAGACGGCAGCGTTCTTTTTCTTTCTAAAGATCTGATCTACGAAACAGGACTTCGGAAAGGAGATGATATTTCTGATGAACTCCGATTGCAGCTCATCGAAGAAAATCAAAAGTATTTCATCAAACAAAAAAGTTTCGATTATCTTTCTAGACGACTCCACTCCACAAATGAATTGAGAACAAAACTCCTCCAAAAAAAATATGATAAGCGATTAATTCAAATTGTACTGGATGAACTTCAAGAAAAAAAATATTTAAATGATGCCGACTTTACAGAACGTTTTATTACTGAGCGAATTTATTTTAAAAAAAGCGGTTCGCAAAAAATAAAATCGGAACTACTAAAAAAGGGAATCCCTTTAAGTCTGATAGAAGAAAAGCTGCGGCTGGTAGTTGATGAAAATGAGTCGTATGAGAATGCGCTGAGTATCGGGAAAAAGAAAATGACTTCACTCATAAAGAGGGGATTCGATGATAAAAGAACACGACTTAAACTCTTCGCATATCTTGTTTCTAAAGGATATAATTTTGATACAACCAAGCAAGTTTGCAATGCATTGTTAAAATCAGATCAATTTGATGATGTAGAATAGAAAAGAGGGAAGTAAATTAAAATTTATTGGCAAGGTGGACAGGTTATTATTATTCATAGCGTGGTAAACCGCATGGTTGATGGTTGAGTTTTGATGGATGATGGAATTGACCAAAGTGCTCAAAATATCTTGACACAAAAATCAAAAAGTTAAACGACAATACTATATCTTGAAATTGCTTTTAGGTGCCAATTTGTTGTAAATGATAATTGAATTTATTACTGTTCACTGCCTAAAAAATATTCAGAATTAAAACCGTCTTCCTTTTTGAAGATAAATTGAAACGGTTAACAATTTCAGCTTTTATTCTCATTAACACCTCGATTAATCGAGGTGTTAATGAAATAATTTGATACTTATTTAAACCGTTTTACCTGTGCGCCACCGGAGTAACGGTTTATTAAATAGTGCGGTAAACTTGAGTTATTACAAAATAATTAAAAAGGGGGGAAGTGTTTTTTGGTTATTTAAAAATTAATCTCTAAGTTTCCATTCAGTTCAGTTTAAAATACAAACGCCCGAAGATTTCTCTCCGGGCATTTGTCGTGTCCGCAAGCTCTATGCGGGTTTTGATGAAGCATCTGATTGAACTTTGCTAGAAGTTCTTTCTTTATGCGGTGTTAAACCAAAATCCGCAAGAACTTGATTCTTCTTTCCGAAAGACGCGTATAAGAGCGATGCTAATTTAGCATGTTCTTTATCGCTCACTTCGAATCGAGTTTTGTATTCGTCATGCTTAATTCTAACTAAAGTTCGAGTCTCTTTGTACGAAGTACGCAGAGCTTCGAGTTCAGTCCGCATTGCACGAATATCTTCTTCCTTAACGCTTGACGGAAAATTCGGTTCTGTGGAATGTTTTCTCACTCCTTCAGCCAAATTTTCAAGCTTTGACGTTAAGTCAGAATGCATACGATTTAATTCGGTTGCCATTGTTTTTTCTCCTTTCTTTCAGTTTAAGTGATAAATAGCTATGACTTGCTCTAAAAAGGTAGGTTACATAGAAAATGCCCTCCTTTTAATTCAAAATACTTGCTTTGAAATGCTATTTTGAACTTTTTATAGACTCATAGAATTAGTTAAAAAACTATTCGTGAACTCAAGAGAATCTATTGATTATTCTCAATGGTCTCGCCAAATTGTCATCATTTCTAAGAACAGTTACATTTGTTGCTTTCTTCCTAATTATAGGGTTCTTGCACCAAATTTCAATACCAAACTAAAAATATTTTATTTATGTGCAAAGCAAAAACTCACTTTAAAAAATATTTTTTTTTCTACTTGCTTTTTAAATAATTTTAGTTCCCCTTTATTTATCGAACTCTAACTTATGTTCACTAATTATTGCTTTTTCTGCACTAAAAGAAAGTTTTTATAAACCTCCGGTTCCACAGAAAATATCAATAATCTAACAATTCAAATATGATATGCTCAATCACAATCTTCAGGGTTGATATTTGAAGTTTCAATTATAAAATTTCAAGTTTTAATGGAAACGATCCTAATTTCAATCGTTTCGTTTCTAACTTCAAATGTATTATTTGAAGATTCAATTTTTAAATTTCAAGTTTCAATTGAAACGTTCCAAACTTCAATTTTTTCATTCCTAATTACAAATAAGATATTTTTAACTTCAAGATTTTAACTTCTAACCTGTTAATCTGGGACAAAAAAGTTTGCAGGCGGCAATTCTCCTTTGGCGAACAAGAATGTAATGGAAACATTTTTTTCGTTCAATACTTTTTGGTTCATTTGAGTATTTGAATAAAGTTGATTATGAAATATTCAACATTATATTTCATTTTCTTATTCTCTGTAATAATATTCCGCGGGAAAAGTTTTATTACATGGGAATAAATTACGGCAACGAGATGTTAATCATAGGATTATAAAATATGGTGGTTTTACACTGGAACTTTTGTGTGTCTTTCATCGAAATGGAAATGTTATTCTTGGTTTAATTACTATTTATACACCGGGATTAGGAGCTATTATCAGATGAACATGAACAAGGTAATACAATTAATTATTAAAATTATCTCTATTGTTCTTACGATAATTATATAAACGTTCTGTAAATCCCCCATTTTCCTTAAAATCTTGTTCAAGCTTACGCAGCAATTGGTCTAACAGGTAATTAGTTTGGTTAATAATACATAGCAAAGTATTAGCTGCAATCTCGGAAGATTGCTCTTCTAAATAAGTCTTATAAGTCAAATACGACCTATCTTCTTGAGAACCAATTTTTCTGATTTTCAAAACTCTTGGATCGTCTTTGTTCCACAAAGCTAAATTTCTTTGTCGAAGAAAGTCCTGATAATCTATTAACAACTCTTCTAAACTGGCACGTGCAACACCAACTAATTTTAATTCCGTTTTTTTGGAAGTGCCTGAAGCCATACTACCTTCCGCAATGTTTTGCCTGCCACTTCTTGCAGCTTGCACCATTTGATCTGTAGTGCGCGATCTTTTATCAACAAAGCGGTCGCAAAACTTTACCGTGCCATCGTAAACTATCTCCGCCATTTGGTAAGATTTTAAATTACGATAACCACCGTGAGGTGGTATTAGGTTTGAATTATCTTCCATTACCATTTTTTAGTATTCATCATTAAATTGGATACAGAATAACAACTTTATATCTTCCAAATTTTACTATATCCAACTTTAGCGATATGATCAGTTCTTTGTATAATTATATCTTTGGTCAATTCTTCATTATTAATTAAAATAATATCTAATGGATAATTTGATTCATTTAATATTTTTTTCTTTTCAGCAAACAATTTATTCTTTAATTTATCGCAGTTAGTTTTTTCATCTACGAGAAAAAGATTCCCAATAGAACCTATAATTTTTTCATCGATTTTATGAGATTTAGAATTTTGAGGAATTAAATGTTCAATCGTCATTTTAGAATAATCGATAATATCGCCTTTTCTTAAAAAACAATCATATTTTTGCAAAATATATTTAACGAGATTCTTATGTTTTGTAAATTTATCGGTATAAATTAATTCATTAAAATTTATTTTGAATTCTTCAATAGATGGAATCTTTGATTCTAATTTTTCGATAAATTCCTGAATTATATCTACTACATTTGCTGCATTTTTTTCCTTTTCAAGATTTATTGCATAGGATGAATACATTTGAGCCATTCCACCTGTAGAACGAGAAGCAGTAATGGCAGTATAAATGAAATGAAAATTTTCAATTGTAGACATCAAATTTCTCAAGTGTTTTATCTTAATCTTGCCATTTTTATAGTTACGAAATGCTGATAAAATTATAGGAATGTGCTGTTTTACATTGAAAATATCAAAAGCGACCAAAGAGTTCTTTAATTCAATCTCACTTTTTTCCCATTTATAAGATGAAACTTCATGTAGATTTCTATAAATCTGCGAATTGGATTCTAATTCATCCAAATATTCATTAATTGAGTTTCCTTTTATCTTGCTTTTTATTTCTTTATACAATTTTTTCGCGGAGACATAACTATGTTTTGAGAGCCAATGGTGGTGTAAATATTTATCTAAATCTAGTTCCGCGGAAGAATCATTTATATTAGATAAAATATTTTTCCACTTCAACTTAACTGCATCAGATTCCCTATTTGTGGGATGAATGTTTTTTGTAAAGAAGTTTCTTAACAAATCAGAAGTTTTTAAATCTTTCCCACGTGTATTTAATGTTTCAAATATAAGATAAGCATCATCTTCATTATCTAATTCTACAAATATCAATTTTAGATTTAGTATGCTCTCCCTAATATTAACTAGTTCACTCTCAATTTTCTTGCTAAGGTGATTTTCACTTATTGTGGGATTGTCTTTTACAGATTGAATTGTTTGTGAAATATTACTTAGGAAATAATTAAAGGCGGATTCAATATTTTTTTCTTCCGGTCCTACATTAACTGTAATATTCGATTTTTCAGATGTCAATATTTTTTCTTGTAAATATGGGAAAGAACTTTCAGTACTAATTACGAATTGTTTGACATTATTGATGTTCGCACGCTCGATAATATTTTGTACACCTTTACCTAAATCTTCAAATCCCTCATTTAAAAATATTTCTCTTAGTGCGCAAAGCATTATTATTATCGTTGTCAACCTTTGCTGTCCATCTACGATTCCCTTAAAGCCATATTTATCATCATAAATAACTATAGCACCTATAAAATATTCTTCTTCTCCATTTTTTTCCGTAATCGTATCATTCCAAAACTCTATTATATTTTCTGTATCCCAAGAATATGGACGTTGAAATCTGGGAATTTTATAATAGTTTGAAATGAGAATATCTTTTACATCCTTATCAATTGCTCTTATTTTCATTTTCAGTCCTTAAATTAAATTATCAATAAATAAAATTCATTTAATATTTATATTTTTTTAATCCCACTAATACTGGTTTATCCAATTACCTTCTTCACCAACTTATCTATTTCCTTCATCTCTGCTGCAAGGTGCTTTTTTATATCTACGCGTATTTTGCCAAGACGTGTGGCTGTCAGTTCTTGTTGTGGTGTATTGTCTTTTAAGTATTGCGAAGCTTTATTATGCGCTGTTTTGCTTAGTTCTGCTAAACGCAAATGTATTGCATCTTTTTCATCGAACTGAGGGAAATAAACATCAAGAATTTTTTTGTGTATATCTCTTGCACCCCATAAACCTCTTGATTGAAAATCTTTCATCATTAAATTAGGGATGCTTGAGTTTAATATGGAGACCAAATAATATGCTTCATTTTCATTATTAAAAAAACTTAAATATGTTTTATGATCAATGATAAATTCAAGATCAACGGAAATTCTATCAATAACTACTGCACTAGCGTTAATCCCCGATGTATTATAAAGAACGATAAAAGGTGCATTGATATTTTGAGTTGTTAGTTTATTCTGCCAATTAAGATAGTTTTCACAACTTATTTTTTTGTTCTTTTCTGTCCTATATATATCCCAATAATTCTCGGCATGCTTAAACCATTTTGAGGCGTTTAAATATCCATCACTCATTAATTCATCCGAGGAATGGAGTTTAATCTCTTTCTCATTTTTATCGTTAAGGGTTACAGTAATTGGTAGAACGACCAAATCCGGTTTGAACAAAGCAAATGGTAAAATACTTTTTGAAAGTGCGGTTCTGAATAAAAATTTGCTCTCAATCCTTCCGCTTATTGCCAAAGACTTCCAGGGTTCTTTGGCATCAACTTTAATCGCATCCGATGTTTTAATGTTTATTATTCTCTCATTAAAATCTTCTGGCATTTATTGGGTTAACTCAACAAAATAGAAAGAACGGGGAACAATGGTCGCCCCTTGCTTAAAACTGTTTCTGTAAGGATTAGCTTTTGTTTGTGTTTTAACTTTTCTTGTAGAAAAAGCTGTTGCGCTTCCCTGCTTTATATAAAACCATTTTTGTTTTTCTTCTTCCAAAGTTTCTCTTGCAATCTCCAATTTGCAGTTATGTGTTGGCAATTTCCCACTAAAAGTAATTCCTTCAATTCCACTTGCAGGCAGGTTTCTTTTAACGCTTTCTTTTTCTTTTGAAGAAAACAAAACGGAACTTGGGATACGGAACAACGGAGAAACACCATTCAAATCCCAAATCTGTTTTAACCGGAAACCTTTAGCTTTTCCGCTTCTTGTATTATCATGGTGATCCGCGCTAAAGAAACTTCTTGGCAGAACAAATGCCAGAGTTCCTTTTTCTTTTAGAAAGTAACTGCTGCAATAGGCAAGGAATATTGCTGCAATTTCAAGGTGTGGAAAGTTTGCAACTCTATCAGGTTTAACATCATATTTTTCTGCAAGTTCATTTATAATATTTTGGTATTCTTCATTTCTAATTGAGCTGTAAGTAAACCAGGGCGGGTTGCCGACAACATAATCAAACTTTTTAGAAAGGAAGTAAGGTTTATACAAATTCCCTACGATAAATTTCCAGATACTGTCTCTTCCTTTTTCTTTAACCGTTCGTAAGCTTTCATAAATTTTATAAAAACTATTGAGAACCTGCTTATTAATTCCACCGCCGGTGACTTGATTTATTAAAACATTCTCGAATTTTTCTTCCGTTACTTTTTTACCGGTGTACGTTTGTTCGGCAAGATCATCACAAGCTTCCAGTGCTTCATCAAATACTTTAACATCTTCTAAAATCTGTGAACTTAATTCAAGCGTTTCTTTATCAATTGTCATCTTAAAAGATTTACCGAACAAATCCTCAACGCCATCCGGCGCAAGCAAAGTGTTGGCAAGAATTACGTTAATATGTACGGGAGATTTTGCGTTCACAATCCCTTTACCCAAAGCCAACAGCATATTTGTTTTTGCAATTTGAACGGAAAGAGGATGAATATCAATGCCGTAAATACTTGAATTCAGTTCATCAACCGGAATCTTAGGATTGAGTTTTCTAAACCGGTGAACCGCTGCAATTAAAAATGAACCGCTTCCGCATGCGGGGTCTAATATTCTGTCGCCTACTTTAAATTGAAATTCTTGTACAACTCTTTCGCACAACCAATCAGGAGTATAATACTCGCCGAGAGCATGGCGTGTGTCTAAATCAATTAATTCTTGATAAACTCCTTTAAGAATATCTTCGTCAATCTCATGGAAATCGAATGTTGAAATTTCCTGCGCAATTAACCGGAATATCTTCTTCAACGCTTTAAAGTTTCGCTCGCTTTTAACCCAATGAAAGAAATCATCATCAACAAAATTGCGGATATTATATTTATGGAAGATGCTGCCGTCGATTATTCCTTTTAGTTCTTCATCATCAATATAATCATCGTTTGAAACAACTGCATAGGCGAGCATTTTTGCAAAGACACTTAAATAGGTGTGAATAAGAAAGTTGCTTTCACTCGCGTCAAATGAACCGTAAGCAATGCTAAGAAATTTGCTCCACTGCTCAAACGATACTTGCACTTCACCGTATTTCTTAACATCCTTAAAGTGATTAGACAGTTCGCGGAAAGATTCTATAAAAACGCTGCTCTGGTAACCGAAAGATTCTTCAATTCTTTTTAAAGTTGCTCTTAGTTTTTCTTCTTTAAAAAGAAAGCGGTCTATCCAATAATAAAATTCTTCGGTGTTATGTTCGGTTAATGTAAATGATGCGCTTTTAATTTCATTTAGTTTTAACTCATCTTCCTTTAACAGGTGCAGATTTTCAATGCAGGAAACATCGGGGGCAAATACTTTCCAGTTAATACAATCGGAAGCGATAAGAATAAAATTATACCCTTCACCGGAATTAAACTGCCCCAGCAAATACCCGGCAAGCTGTTCCTTTGCGTGGTTAAGGGTGGTTTTAAGTTCGTTTTCAAACTCAATAATAATTTTATTATAAAGGGTATCGGCGCTCCCTTTATGCAGTTTGTCTTTTCGTGGAATATGAAGAATTGATTTTTCAGCACCGAGTGTTATCCGGTCAATTATTTTCTCAATCTCTTTATCACTGCCATAAAGCCTGTTAAGTAAATCCTTAAACGCTTCTTTTTTAGTTAACTCTTTATTTGCGGACTTTACTTTTGATAAATACGATTTGAAAATTTGTGTTTTTTCTTTATCCATAGCCTACCATTTATTAAAGAGGATATTCTTCCCTGCCAAATATAAAAAGAAAAAGGTATTACAGAAAGAACATAAAATTCCTTTAACTCAAAAAGAGTAACAAACCCGGTAGAGTTATTTAATACTCTTTATGCGGGGAAATACCCTATTTTGGGATGTTAAGAGTCTCATCATTGAAAGCGATTGAAGTTTTATAATAATTAGCTAATTTTAGTGAGGTAAAATGATATTGAAATTGAAACGATTATTAAACGAATAAAAACTATTACTGATAAATAGTTTTTGCAAAAACAAACTTTGAGACCTAAAGAGAAGCTATAATAACTAATTTACAATTAAATGATAATTAGAAGAGTAAAAACAGAAATCTTTCAAAAAGAGTTTGAAACGCGTGGTAGTCATCCAAGTCTTTTCGATTGCAGTGATGAAAACCGCTACATTGTAAAACATTCTCAACAAGGGAGAAATTACAAACACTTAATAAACGAACTTATTGCAGCACAACTTGCACAAACTCTAAATATCCCAATACCGGAATTTTCACTTATTGAGATTAATGAAAGTATTTTACCAGCCGATTATCTGTTTGCATGTGGGAAACCATCCGGTTTAGGTTATGGTTCACAACTTTTACCCGGAACTATAAGGGCAATCACAAATATTGAGACCATTATTAACATAACGAAGCATAAGAATTATGAAGTAGTTGAAGACCTGATAAAAATTTGTGCTTTTGATATTTGGTTAAGAAATGTAGATCGTGTTATTAATAATCCAAATTTATTACTTCAAGAATCCGGAAAGAGAATTAGATTGTTTGCGATTGACCATTCAAGTATATTTTCAGAGCTAAATTACAACGATTTAGAACGAGAAGTAGCTGAAATTCCCTCAATCGGTGAAAATCTAGTTGATGCTGTTTTGTTTCAGAAGCTTTATTTTAAATACGGTTTATTTTTTAATAAAGTTAAACAAGATATTTGCACGGCTATTTCAGCCTTAGCTGATAAAACCATTTATAAAATTCTTGATAGTATTCCTCTTGAATGGGGAATAAATAGTGAAGAGAAAGACGCAATTTATAATTTTATTAATACAAGAAAATATCTAGTCAAAAAACAATTTGACATTTTATTAAAAGAAATAGGTTTATAAGATGAAAGGTTATTTATCCATCGTAAAATATTATCCGGATACCAACCGTGATGAAGGTTTTGGTATTGGATTAATTATGATCTCGGAAGAGACTCATTTTTCTCTCGCTAAAATATCAACAGAAAGATTAAAAAGAATAAATACTGCATACGGCATAAAAAAATCGTCATTGATCGATTTAGCTATTGATGAGATTAGCACTAATATATTCGATAAAAAAACTTTGGATTATAATACTGTTTATGAGAACGGGAACATCAGGTATTCAAAAGTTCAGATTATTGAATGCGAAGATTTAAACCAAAAGTTTAATGAACTTTATTTAAAATTTGTTGCAGATTATTATGAAGAAGGTGCAGACAAATTTTCTCTTTCGAAAAAAGAAATACATGAAAGATTAGGGAGAAAATTAAGAAGCAAATTAGAATCAAATATTTTGTTAAAGGAGAAGTTAAATATTGGTTACGATTTTAAAGAGAATGCAATCGGCAAATTTTTAATTGGGAGTTCAAAGATAGATTTTATCGGCGGGAATGGGACAATATATGCCGGTGAAATAATTAATTTAGATTTGCAGGAAGATACTCTTCAACAAAATCTTTTTAAGACCATTACACTTTTCGATGCTCTATCAAAAACATACCCCAAACGTTTCTCTCCGCAAGAATGTAAGATGCTCGTTTTAGAAGAGCAGGCTAACAATCCTGAAAAAGAAATTTATATGGATAAACTTAATACTTGGAACAAAAAAGCTAATTACGATTTGGTTATTAAATCAAGCTTAGATGAATTTCAAACTCAAATTGAAAAAGATGTTGAATCGAAAAACATTATACGTTATGATGAGTGGATTAGGAAGGTTTAATCATCTAACTAGTTTTCAAACTTTGTCCAATGTTTCGCGGGTGGCACAACAATAAATTAAACATCCATGAAATTAGTAAATATGGTTAGTAATCTTTCTCCCCGGCTTTCCATCATTATATTTAATGTTGAATATGGCACTTAAATCCTCAATAGAATGGACAGAATCAACCTGGAACCCAATTACAGGTTGCACCAAAATTAGTCCCGGTTGTAAATTTTGTTATGCAGAACGCATGGCAAAAAGACTTAAAGCAATGGGTTCTGCAAATTATGAAAATGGCTTTAAGCTAACTTTACAAGCTCATGTTGTAGAATTGCCGCTAACATGGAAAAAACCTCAAACAATTTTCGTAAACTCAATGAGCGATCTTTTCCATAAAAATGTTCCTCTTACATTTATTCAAAGAATATTTGATGTAATGCATAAAGCTTATTGGCACAAATTTCAAGTCCTTACGAAACGTTCGGATATTCTTTTACATTATAATTCCAAACTTAACTGGACGGAAAACATCTGGGTGGGAGTTAGTGTTGAAAATGATGATTATACTTATCGCATTGATCATTTAAGAAACACAGATGCAAAAACAAAATTCTTATCCGTCGAGCCACTAATCGGTCCAATAAACAAATTAGATTTGACTAATATCGATTGGGTAATAGTTGGCGGAGAATCGGGTCCCGGTGCAAGACCACTGAAAGAGGAATGGGTAATAGATATAAAAGACAAATGTATTGAGCAAGATGTTCCATTCTTTTTCAAACAGTGGGGTGGTGTACAGAAAAAGAAAGCGGGAAGATTACTCCAAGGGAAAACATGGAGCCAAATGCCTAAGTATAGAAAAGCAGGTTAAAGAAATTTCCCAAAAGATTTCCTTGAGATTTCATGATTCAACTAACGAAATCAGAATTAGATAACTTGAAATCACAAATTGTGATTTCAAGTTGATTTGACATTATATAGGATCGCTTATGGAAAAAATATCTTTGTTACCACCAGCACTTATTGAAACGAGAATTTTATTTATCCGTGGTCAAAAAGTAATTATCGATTCCGATCTCGCAAAATTATATGGAGTAACAACAAAACGACTGAATGAACAAGTAAAGAGAAATAAAGAACGGTTCCCGTTAGATTTTATGATTCAACTTACTATCGAAGAAAAAATTGAGGTGGTCGCAAATTGCGACCACCTCAGAAACCTAAAGTATTCCCCAAATTTACCCTTTGCCTTTTCCGAACACGGCACTATTATGCTTGCTTCAGTACTAAATTCTCAAAGAGCTGTGGATGCAAGTGTTTATGTCGTTCGCGCTTTCGTTCGTTTACGTGAAGTGTTAGCTACACAAAAGGAAATTGTTCAAAAACTAACAGAACTTGAAAATAAATATGAAGGACACGATGAACAAATTAGGGAGATTATCGAAGCGATAAACCAACTTCTTCTACCTCCTGAAAAACCAAAATCTCCAATTGGGTTTTTAGTTAAAGAACCTAAACAAAAATATAGGGCTAAATAAATTCGTGAAGATTAGTGTTATTCGTGGCGGGAAAAGTTTTGCCACTAATTTCACGAATGAACACGAATAGCAAAGATAATTTATGAGACTTTAGGATTGACTTAAAGTGGACATAGAACCGCTAATCAACAAAGAAGAATATGAAAAATTTAATATTTCGTAAGATGTAGGTAATGCCTGTAAAAGATATTTTTGATAAACCTTTTGATGAAGGAACCAGAATCAAACTTGAGATCACCATTTGTAATAACTAATTTACTATAGAATGATAATTAAAAACGTAATTTCCGTTATAGAAGAAAAGGTAGGTACTGCACACAGCCCATTAAAAATTATTTCTGATGATTTTTGTGAATACTACCTTAAAGCGCCGAAGAATCAAATCCCGGAACTATCCATCATTAAGGAATTTCTAATTTCATTGCTTCTGAATCATTGGTCAATAAAAACACCGGAAACAGCCGCGTTAAAACTTGATAGGGGAATTATCAATAAACCTTTATCTCCTTTTCATAATACCAGTGATTTTAGCCGAACTTGTTTTGGGTCTATAGTCATTCCAACAAACTTTGAATTTAGCCCAATAATAGACCTTATAACTAAACACGATTTCAATCGTTTCTCTAACGCGGCAGATTTTCTCAAACTTGGCTTGTTTGATATTTGGATTGAAAATGACGACAGAAAACCATCAAATCCTAATCTTTTAGTCAGTGATGATGACAATGGATTTGAGTTTTACGCAATAGACCATGCGTTTACTTTTAGCTCAATGGAATTCACCAAATTGAAACCTTCGCTTGATCTTGGTTGTTCTTTTAATGACTCAATTTTGTTCACAGATTTTTCTAAATCAGTATTTAAGTATATTTACAGGGGCAATCCAAATTGGTTTGATGAAATAAAAGAGTATTTCTATCTTTCAATTGAGAATTGTAAATACAATTATCAAACCATCATGGAGAATATTCCGGCAGATTTAGGTTTTGATGACTCAAACCAAACTGCTTTATTTAATTTTTTATTTTCTGAACCGCGGAACAAAAAAGTATTCAGCGAATTCAGAGGGAGATTTGAGTTATGAATTCATTTTATACACTAATCAAAATATCTACAAACCCTACAGCCGGAGATCAAATAACGGTAGGTTTGTTGTTAAAGACCGAAAACAGATTTTATCTAAAGTTTTCTGATCGTAGGATTGCTGCGTCCTTGCGTCTTCGTGATGAAGAGGATAGATTTTTCTCATTCTTTAAGAACCAATTAGAAAATAGAATAGAAGTCTTTAATTCTGAATTAACAAAAAATGGAGCAGAGCTATTTCTCCCCGAAACATTTTTAACATCTGATTTCTTTTCTCATCTTAAAGTATCATCAAATAATTTAATTCAGTTTTCCGAGCCATCAATTATTTCGGGTGATTTTACTGAAGAACAATTTAATAAGTTGTATGAAATATTTGTAGAAAAAACAACCGTTGCGATTTCTCACGAAAGAAACCGGGAAGAAAAGCTTTATAAAAATGTTGAACAAAAATTAATTCGTAAGGTTGAGAACAAAGTTCATACTAATTATGATATAACACAAAAGATAATCCCTTCTCTTAATTTTTCCTTCAAACTCGATTGTATAGGTAGAAACGGTGCAATAATTTCGGCTAAATCTATAGATTTTAATTTTACACCAACGGCCATAGAGCGAAATTTGTTCCGTCATGATATTATTCTTTCTAAACTTTCCGATTTTTATGGCAACGGTGGCAACAAAGCATTTATAATAGCAGATGAACCTGATGTTAAAAATTCTGAGAACTTTAATATTTGGGAAGCAATAAAAAAGAATCAATCTTTTGAAGTGATTAGTTCGGAAAATGCTAACGAAGTTGCAGATTATATTGAACAAAAAAACGCTGGGCATTTCTTACCAATTCTAGAATAAACTCTTCACTAGTTTTTAAACATTAGATATAAAGACAAATGTATTGAGCAGCATGTTCCATTCTTTTTCAAACAATGGGGCGGTGTACAGAAAAAGAAAGCGGGAAGATTACTTCAAGGGAAAACATGGAGTCAAATGCCGGTGTACAGAAAAGCCGGTTGAAGAAAATTAATTTTTCATTAATGGCTTTGAGAATCTTCGCGTGTTAAAGTACAGTAAATTTAATGTATAACCGTAACATCGCCGTAATTAATTACTTTAATTCCTTTTTCTGTTCTAAGGAGGAGTTGGCCGGTCTCGTCAATATCATCAAAAACACCGTTTTTTAGTTTTCCATCTTGATTAAGACAAATCCTCTCGCCGATCATATCGCACTTATCCCGCCAGCTTTGTAGTACTGCCTGCGGTTTGTATTTCACTTTTTGCAAAAGCTCTTCAAAATTATTTAGAAATTCTGCTAAAATTTTTTCTCTTGCAATTTCCTGGTTTAACTCAAGTTTTAGAGAGGTCGGAGGATAATTAAATTCTCCGTGGAATTCAGTTTGGTTCACATTTAATCCGATGCCGATAACTGCTTTTTTTATATTCGCGCCTAAAGAAACAGCCTCAATAAGAATACCGGCTGCTTTTTTCCTTTTGATCAGAACATCATTCGGCCATTTAACTTCAACTTGTAATTGAAAAAGATTTTCAATCGTTGAGGCAAGAACTTGGGCAGTTCCCAAATTCAAAATGTTAAGTTTATCTTTTAAGTGTTTATCTATATTAAGTAAGATAGAAAAAGTAAGATTTTGGCCCTTTGCGCTCTCCCAGGTATTATTAAATCTTCCTTTCCCTGCGTTTTGCTTCTCGGCAAAAACAACCGTACCGTTTTGATTTTTACTTGTCTTGTCCTTTAAAATAGCGTTGGTAGAATCAATTTCAGCAAAATAAAGAAAATTTCTTCCTATTGATTCGGTTTCTAATTTAATATCGAATTGATCAAAGTTAAAATTTGGTTGTGGTTCCATTTTAATCGCTTAGTTATGAAAAAATGACTGATAGTATGACAAATACATCACTTATTTGTTTAAACTGTCAAAAGTACTGACAATAGTTCACACATGAAAAATTTATCTATTTTAGTTGTAACCTATTATAATATAATAATATACGTTGGGAAAAGATATTTGGCACAATGGTTGTTATAAAAAGTTAAAAGTAATAAGTTGAAAGTCACAAGTTTAAGACGGTTTGAAATTAGTTATGTCTTAATTCTTTAAATCCTTTCTACTTTTCACTTTCGCTTAAAAAAAAGGAGACATAAAATGACACTTATAAAATTTGAACCTTTCAGAGATTTAGATTTATTGAACACCAATATAAGAAGATTTTTCGATGATTTCCCGACATCTAGCCAAGAATTTAGTTCTACATATCATCCTAAAATTGATATTTATGAAGATGATAAAAAGATCCACTTCGAAGTTGAAGTTCCGGGAATGAGCAAGAAAGACCTTAATATTTCGGTTCATGAAAATATTTTAGCAGTTACCGGAGAGAAGAAAAAATCTGACGAAGTCGGAGAAGAAAAAGGAAAAAATTTCTTTAGATCGGAAAGAACTTACGGTTCATTCACCAGAAGTTTCACCTTGCCGGATGATGTAAACGTCGAAAAGATAGACGCGAAATTCACAGACGGTATCTTGAAAATAGAAATTGAAAAAGCAATTCCGAAAAAACCGGAAGAACGGATTATTTCAATCAATTAATTATAAGGGAAAGAAAATCTTTCCCTTACTTTTATTAAAATTTAGGAGAAAAAATGAGCAAAATAATTGGGATCGATTTGGGAACAACAAATTCGTGCGTGTCCGTAATGGAAGGTAATGATCCGGTTGTAATTCCGAATTCTGAAGGCGGGAGAACCACTCCTTCGGTAGTTGCATTTTCAAAAAATGGAGAACGATTAGTTGGTCAGCCTGCAAAACGCCAGGCAATTACAAATTCAAAACAGACTATTTTTTCAATTAAACGATTTATGGGAAGAAATGTTAATGAAGTTACAGAGGAAATGAAAAAAGTTCCCTATCAAGTTTTGAGCGGTGAAAACGGTTCTGCGCGTGTAAAAATTAATGATAATCTTTATTCACCTCCGGAAATTTCCGCGATGGTTCTTCAGAAAATGAAGAAGACAGCGGAAGAATATCTTGGGCAGGAGGTTACCGAAGCCGTTATTACGGTTCCTGCATATTTTAATGATTCGCAACGTCAGGCAACTAAAGATGCCGGTGAAATTGCCGGTTTAAAAGTTAGAAGAATTATCAATGAACCGACTGCAGCCGCATTAGCGTACGGATTAGATAAAAAACATAAAGAACAACTTGTGGCTGTTTATGATTTAGGCGGCGGAACGTTTGATATTTCGATTCTTCAAATTGGCGAAGGAGTATTTGAAGTTAAATCATCAAATGGAGATGGACATCTTGGCGGCGATGATTTTGACCAGCGCTTAATTGATTATCTCGCTGATGAATTTAAAAAACAGGAAGGACTTGATCTTCGTAATGATCCAATGGCTTTGCAACGCTTGAAAGAAGCAGCAGAAAAAGCAAAAATTGAACTTTCATCATCGGCACAAACGGATGTAAATCTGCCGTTTATTACTGCAACTCAAGACGGACCTAAACATTTAAATATTCCAATTACACGAGCCAAGTTTGAACAGTTAGTCGATGATTTAATTGAAAGAACAAAAACTCCATGTGAAAAAGCGATTAAGGATGCAGGAGTTTCTGCTTCGCAAATTGATGAAGTTATTTTAGTTGGCGGTTCATCAAGAATTCCAAAAGTTCAAGAATTAGTAAAAAATCTTTTTGGGAAAGAACCGCATAAAGGTGTTAATCCTGATGAAGTTGTTGCGATTGGAGCTGCAATTCAAGGTGCAGTCTTATCCGGCGAGGTAAAAGATGTATTGTTGCTTGATGTTACACCACTTTCCTTAGGAATTGAAACGCTTGGCGGAGTTATGACAACGTTAATTCAGGCGAACACAACCATTCCAACCAAGAAGAGCGAAGTATTTTCAACAGCAAGTGATAATCAGCCTTCGGTTGAAATTCATATTCTTCAAGGTGAAAGACCCATGGCTTCAGATAATAGAACTCTCGGTAGATTTCATTTAGATGGAATTCCGCCTGCGCAAAGAGGAATACCTCAGGTTGAAGTTTCTTTCGATATTGATGCGAATGGAATTCTTCATGTTGCCGCTAAAGATAAAGCGACAAACAAAGAGCAAAGCATAAAGATCACTTCTTCAAGCGGTCTAAGCAAAGATGAAGTTGAAAAAATGAGACGCGATGCACATGAACATGCGGCTGAAGATAAAAAGAAAAAAGAAACGATTGAAATAAAGAATCAGGCTGATAGTTTAGTCTTCCAGACCAAGAAGCAAATCGAGGAATTGAAAGAGAAGTTAACCCCTGATGCAAAAGAAAAACTTGAATCTGAAATTAAAAAAGTTGAAGATGCTCTTGTTACCAACAATTCTGATACGATCAAAGCTGCCACTGAAGCATTGAATAAAGTATGGAATGAAATTGCTTCTACTCTTTATTCACAAGCTAATGCCGGACAGCAACAACCGGATGGTGGTTTTAATCCGCAGGATTTTGCCAACATGGGCGGACAACCGAATGAACCTCAGCAAGAACAAAAGAAAGATGAGAAAGAAGTTCAAGATGCTTCATATGAAGAAGTTGATGATAAGGACAAGAAGTAAGTTAAAAAAATGTTTGACGGATAATGTTTGATGGATGATGTAAATTCAATAGATGTTGATAAAATCGTTGCAAAATATTCTAACGGTCAATTGATTATCAATTTAGCGAAACATGAATTTGCCAAACCACGAACGATAGAGATCAAATAAAAACCGAAATCAATCCTAAAAAAACCTCGCTTCTGCGGGGTTTTTTATATCCGTCCAATAATTTCACCGTAAATTATTTTTCAAAAGAAGGGTAATTTTCATTATATTTGCAAGTCAAAATTGAAAAGGGTTTATGGTAAGCTTAAAATCTCTGAATTCGGAACAAAAAAAGGCTGTTGAATATGACGGCGGATCATCATTAATTGTAGCGGGGGCAGGCTCGGGTAAGACCCGCGTTCTCACATATAAGATCGCTTATTTAATTGATAAAGGATACGAACCGGAATCTATTCTTGCGCTTACTTTTACTAATAAAGCTGCAAGTGAAATGAAAGAACGTATCAAAGAATTGATCGGGACAAAAGCACAATATTTATGGATGGGGACATTCCATTCCCTTTTTGCAAAAATTTTACGCATCGAATCCGATGCACTCGACTACTCAGTTAATTTTTCCATATATGACACTGAAGATTCCTTGTCGCTTGTGCAAAACACCATGAGCGAAATGAACATTTCTACAGATACGGTAAATCCCAACGCAGTTCGTCATCGCATAAGTTTTCTAAAAAACCACATGATAACTCCCGCAGAGTTCAGAAAAAAAATGATGACTTCTTTTATTGATGAAAAAATTGCCGATGTATATGAACAATATCAAAAGAGAATTCAAGAACATAACGCTATGGACTTTGATGATCTCTTATTAAAACCTATAGAACTTTTTTTAAAGAACCCGAAAATTCACCAAAAATATAAAAAGAAATTTCAGTACATATTAGTTGATGAATTTCAAGATACCAATAAAGCGCAGTACGAATTGCTAAAGATGTTGGTGAACAAAGAAGAAAAAATTTGTGTCGTCGGAGATGATGCACAAAGTATCTATAGCTGGCGCGGTGCTGATCTTACCAACATGCTGAATTATGAAAAAGATTATCATAAAGCTAAAGTTTTTCGTCTTGAACAAAACTACCGTTCAACTAAAACTATTCTTGCCGCTGCCGATAGCGTTATAAAAAATAATAAAGATCAAATTAAAAAAACGCTTTGGACCGATAATCAAGAAGGCGAATTAGTCGGATTGATAAAATGTTCAGACGAAAAAGATGAAGCATACCATATTACGAGAATTATTAAAGACGAAATTCATAATTACAAGCGAAGTATGAATGACTTTGCCGTCCTCTATCGAACTAATGCACAGTCTCGCGTATTGGAGGATGTTTTCCGCCGTGAGAAAATTCCATATTTAATTATTGGTGGAGTTGAGTTTTATAAACGTAAAGAAGTTAAAGATATTGTCGCTTATTTGCGAGTAGTTGCAAACCAAAATGATGAAGAAAGTCTTCTTCGCATTATGAATTTTCCCCAGCGCGGAATTGGGTTGACCACTATTAAAAGAATGACCGCTTTTGCACGAAGACACGATATTTCTTTATTCGATACCATGCAAAGAGTTTTTGAAGTCATTGATATAAAAGAGCGAATCCAAAAAAATGTAAAAGGTTTTAGGATCCTTTTAGATAAATATATTAGTCTCAGCGACCGTCTTTCCGTTGGTGAATTAACCAGGTCTTTGATTGATGAACTTGGCGTTGTAAAATTATTTAAAGAAGAAAGTTCATACGAATCGTTAATGCGTTTGGATAACGTACAAGAACTTCTCTCGGCAATTACTGATTATTCTGCTGAACATCCTAACGTAAAAATAAATGATTATTTGCAGGATGTTTCTCTTGCATCGGATTTAGATTTATTGGATGAGGCAAAACAGCACGTTAATTTGATGACTGTACACAGCGCTAAAGGTTTGGAATTCCCGATAGTATTTATTTCCGGCTGTGAGGAGGACATTTTCCCCTTGTCAAACCGCTTTAGCACCGATGCTTCGATGGATGAAGAAAGAAGATTATTCTATGTTGCACTGACAAGAGCCGAAGAAAAAGTTTTTGTTTCGCATGCAAGATCGCGTTATAGATTCGGTGAAGTTGCTTATCAAAACAGATCGCGTTTTATTGACGAGGTCAGCTCAGATACAATTTCCGAAGTGACGAGCGGTTCCGGAAGAAAAGCAAATAGGAAATCTAAAAAAGAGATCTATTACGAATATTTTGAAAATGTTGATTATGCTGATTTCACTCAAGATAAATCTAACCATATAAAAGTAGGCAGCAGAGTAATGCACGATAAATTTGGTTTGGGCAAAGTGCTTCAAGTTATCGGTGCCGGTGACACACAAAAAGTCAGCGTTGCCTTCGAAGGGAATAATCTCAAACAATTAATGTTAAAATTTGCAAAATTAAAAATATTAAATTGACTTTAGTATTGAAGGGTATTAGTCAATTGCCAATGACTAATGGCCAATAACCAATAATCAATAAAAATCGGAGTTAGTAAAATGATAGCACCTAAAAAATTAGCAATTTTAGTTGCCGGTGGACCGGCGCCCGGAATAAACAGCGTTATCGGAGCTGCAACTATTCGAGCTGCCGTTGAAGGAATAGAAGTTCTTGGAATGAGAGACGGCTTCAAGTGGATAATGGAAGGGGATATTGATCATGTTAAACAGTTAAATATTCACAACGTTAGCAGGATTCACTTTACCGGCGGTTCATTCATTGGAATTTCAAGAAGCAATCCTACAAAAGATAAAAAACTTTTAGAGAATACCGTAACTTCTTTATTAAGATTAAACGTTGATAAACTTATTACAATCGGAGGCGATGACACTGCATTCAGCGCAATGAAAGTTGAAGAAATGGCAGCCGGAAGAATTCGTGTTGTTCACGTTCCAAAGACCATTGATAACGATCTTGATCTGCCGCACGGGATTCCTACTTTTGGATTTCAAACAGCTCGGCACCTTGGTGTTGAAATTGTTAAAAGTTTAATGGTGGATGCTCAAACAACTTCCCGCTGGTACTTTGTTGTAACGATGGGAAGAAAAGCGGGACACCTTGCCCTTGGTATCGGAAAAGCTACCGGAGCTACAATGACGCTGATACCGGAAGAATTTCCCAACAAAGTAATTAAGCTTAAACACGTAGTTGATATTCTTGCCGGCGCTATCATTAAAAGATTAAGTTATGGAAAGAGCGATGGAGTTGCAATTCTTGCCGAAGGTTTAGTTGAACATTTAGACCCAAATGATTTAAATGCTTTAGTTGAAGTTGAACGTGATGCGCACAATAACATCAGAATTGCCGAAATTAATTTCGGAGAAATCCTTAAATCCAAAGTTCAGGAAAGATTACGTGATTTTGGAATTAAAGAAACAATTGTAGCAAAGAATATCGGTTACGAATTACGATGTGCCGATCCTATCCCATTTGATATGGAATATACACGCGATCTCGGATTTTCAGCCGCCCAATTTATTCTTGATGGCGGAAACGCAGCGATGGTTTCGATTCAAAACGGTCATTTTGTTCCTCTTTATTTCAAAGATATTCTCGATCCGGTAACGAATAAAACAAGAGTTCGCATGGTTGACCCGGCTTCGGAATCCTTCTTAATTGCACGAAGATATATGCTTCGTTTGAATAAGGCTGATTTTGAAGACCCACACGAAATTGCCAAGTTTGCTGCAACTTGCGGTATCCCAATGGAAGAATTCCGCAAACAATTTTATTATATTATTGAGAATGACCGGCTTTACAACAATGTTAAAGAAGGTAGAGCAAAAATTGCTCCAACTGAAAGCAATTTGGTTCATAATTTTAAAAACAAAAAAGCTGAAATTCCCGGAAATGATATTGAAATAACTAAATAGGTTATTGTTTATCCAGTGGTGTAACCGCGACCCGTCAGTCTCATTATTTTGGATAGAAAGTTCAAGTCCTTTTAAGTACACAGAAAAGCCTCGAAAATTAATTATTCTCGAGGCTTTTTGCTTTTAAAGATTTTATAATCTTTTCGATTATTCTATCATATCAAAAATAGCTTCGATTCTACCGAGAGGTGCAGAAATCTGAACTCCATCCGCAAAAGTTTTAACTTGTTCAAAAGTTTCTCTCGCAATTTTAACACCTTCGTTAAATCCCTCTTCCTTTGTTGTCATCTTTTTCATTCGTTCAAGAATTTCTTGCGGAACAGAGGCACCCGGAACTTCATTATTCATAAACTCTGCATTTCGGTAAGAAATTAAGGGCCAAATTCCGCAAATTAGAGGAAGGTTAATATGCTCAATTCGCTTCATGAAATTTTCAAGAAGTTTTATGTCGAACACCGGTTGCGTGATCATAAACTCCGCTCCTGCTTCTATTTTCCAGTCTAATCTTTTTAATTCTTCATCAAGATTAATTGCACCGGGATTAACTCCAACTCCCACGCAAAATCCTGTCGGATCACCAATCGGATTGCCTGCGATATCTAACCCATGATTTAAACGATTGATTATATTAGTCAATCCAATCGCATCAACATCAAAAACTGCGGTAGCATCCGGATAATTGCCAAGTTTCGGCGGATCGCCTGTGATCGCTAAAATATTCCGCAGACCTAAAGCCCATGCACCAAGCAAATCAGACTGCATACCGATAACATTTCTATCTCTGCATGCTATGTGAAGTACCGTCTCAATTCCAACATCTTTCTGAATGATTGAAGCAAGAGCAAGCGCGGACATTCTTGCCGAAGCTCTTGGACCATCAGGAATATTTATTGCGTCTATTCCGGCGTGATATAGTTTGCGCGCTTTATCAACTTCTTTAGAAGGAGAAACACCTTTTGGAGAAACAAGTTCAACTAATTTTACAAATTCTTTTTTTAGCAGTTTGTTTGATAGTCGCGATTTTTCATTCTTTTCATAAATTTTTATTTCAGGTGGTTTTTCAACTTGTAAATCAGTGATCTTTACATCCATTTTTTTAGCCGGTTGAAGAGCCTGAACAGCTTTTCGCATTGCTCTTATGTGTGTGGGATTTGTCCCACAGCAACCGCCAACAATAGCTGCACCGGTTTGAATGAACCTTTTAGCATATTCCGCCATATACTCCGGTGAGGTCATATAAATATTTCTGCCGCTTATATTTTGCGGTAAACCCGCGTTCGGCTGAACAGAGATAGGTAAGTCGGTAAGTGATCGTAAATTTTCAAGTGCATCGAGCATTGCTTTTGGACCAACAGAACAATTTATACCGATTGCATCAACCGGGTAATCTTTTAGCTTTTCAATAAATCTTTCGAGCGGAGCTCCGCTTAGTAACGTGCCGCTTTCATTGATGGTAACTTGAGCGATAATCGGGATATCAACGTTGAGTTCTCTTACGGCTCTTATTGCCTGGATCATTTCCTTAACAAGAGCGAAGGTTTCTAAAATAATTAAATCTACACCGCCATCCAGTAATCCCTTTATTTGTTCTTTGAATGCATCTTTTGCTTCATCAAATGAAAGTTTGCCAAGCGGTTCAATCTGTACACCAAGCGGTCCAACGGCGCCTGCAACAAGTGCAGATTCTTTTGCGACGGTTTTAGCAATTTGCGCTCCGCGTAAATTTATATCGTAGATTTTATTGCCCAGACCATGAGGAGTAAGTTTAAAGGTGTTTGCGCCGTAGGTATTGGTTTCAATAATATCAGCGCCGGCGATAATATAATCACGGTGAACTTCCGTAACCAATTCCGGATTTGTTAAATTCAATTCATCGAAGCAGCGGTTAATGTACACCCCTTTTTCATAGAGATAAGTGCCGGTTCCGCCGTCAAATAAAATTATTTCATTTCCCAATCTTTCGCGAAAACTTTTCATTTATAAATTCCATTTTTTGTTTGATAGATAAAAATATACAAACTACTTGTTAATACACTAACGTGCAATAATTATAAATTCCGTTTTTAATTTAATGAGATATAAAAAGAGTTAAAAATAAAAATTGTAATTATGAGAGGAGAAAATGAGATTTGTGCGTTTTCCGGTATCATCCTATACTCTGTGAGCCGGGTATGCACTTTCAGATCGGCTGATATAAAAATATGATTGAAAAGTGCAAGATTGTGAAAACAGGGTAATTCTATAAAATGAAAAATTTATAACGGTATGGATACAATTAAAAGGCTATATTTTGCAGTAAAACTTTTTAGGATTAACTTTGCAGTGCACAAATTAACTAATTGAGTTAATTGAAAAACTTGAAAATTAGTGTTCAGTGAATTGTTCAGTTTAAAGATGTTTTTACCATTTCCCGGCTTTCAAAACTTATGAAAAAACGCTAAAAACTAACTTGCCCCGTGGTGTAACTGGCAACACGTCTGACTCTGGATCAGAAGAGTTCAGGTTCGACCCCTGACGGGGCAGCAAAATTATGGATGATGGAAAATGGTTGATGGTTAAGTGGGATTGTTTTTTTCTATACTGGCGCGTTCGTCTAGTGGCTTAGGACGCCGCCCTCTCAAGGCGGAGACCACCGGTTCGAATCCGGTACGCGCTACGATTTTATACAAATAACAAATCCCAAACTGCAAAAAATCAAAATCACAATAAAATATTGAATAACGAATGCCGATTTAAGAAGTATAAAAACTTCTCCTTCCTGATTCCTTGTTCATTATTCGATATTCATTCCTAATGCCTGACACTCCTAAATTAAGTCTGAGGCGATCATTTAGCTTAGCATGGAATTTTTAATTTGATTTTCTAATCAAGGTTGAAGTGGATTTATATCTCAAAAATTCTCCAGTGCCGTATGGGTTTTCCACTGTAGTTAGTGGCAGGCTGTCTATGATCGTCTCTCGCATTACCAACCCATATTCAAGACTAATATAATCGTGTTCATCAGTTTGGCGATCAAGTCCATTCCCACGATAATAAATTGACTTTATATCAAAACATTCTACATTAGTTCCATTAAATATCATTAGTCTTTTACCGACAATGGTTTTGCTTATAAAATAATCCTTCGCATAAAAAACATCCCAACTTTTCCCAACAACTAAGGGATATTGCAAGATAATTTTTTTACTAAAATATGCTGAATCATTTGTTGAAAATATTATCCCATCGGGAAAAAGGTTTCTTGACAAATGCTTAAGAAAAATTAAGGGGTCTGATTTTCTTATCTTGGGTGTTACCCATACTTCGCTGTAACCTGAAAAAGCAATCCTTTCAAATGTACTATTACTGTTTCGATACCAGTGATTAACGATAGGAGATTCAGATTTATATGAAAAGTCAAACCTGACGAGATTCTTTTCTTCATTAATACTGTCATTAATTGAAGAGATTTTGAGGATTGAGTGAGTTGTTGGTTGCAGAAGTGAGTCGTTCCCAAGATTTCCATTTTTATCATACTTTGCAACATATGAAGCTGTTTCATATTCCCATTCGGTATTTAATGTAGTTGGATATTTTTCAACAGTTTCAGGGATAACGATTCCCGTTTTGGGATCTTTGCAACCTAAAAGAGAGACAAAGACAACAATTAATGTTAGTATGGCTAAATTAAATTTCATAACTCTCCTAAAATGGTTTTTTCATAAATAAAATTCAGTTAAAAATTATTTCGAACTAAAATAGATGTAAAAGTTGATTTTGCATATCCCGTTGGGTCAGGTGAGTCGGGTGCACTGATAAATAAACTATCAGCAATAACGTCTCTTCTTACTAATCCCGAATTAGGTGCAAAATAATCTTTCATAACGAATTTACTTCCCATCATCTCTCCCACTATTTCATAGCATCGATTGATTTCGTTATTCGCTGAAATGTCAACCAGTCCTGTCACAATCCGTTCTCGAAAAAAAGGAATAATAAGTTCTACCCATTTTTTACCTATTGAAATAGGATAAGCCAAAACTTTTCTTGGAATTTCATAGAATTGAACCGAATCGGCGAGCGGGGAATAATAATTTTCAAAAAATAATCCGGTTTTGTTTACGACCTTGGCTCTAAAATCTTTTAAGGTTAGATAATGTGAGCTACTTTTTTCAGGTATTACAACTTGGGCAACTCCAGCATTACTATAAGCGATACCATAGAGTCCGGAATCGGCATTCAAATAATAATGTTCCGACTTCCATTGAGGGGTTTTAACCTCAAAACTTTCAAGTCTAAAAAGCGAATTGTAACTTTTCAATGTTTGGTTACTTGAAATTACTCTTACAATGGTATTTCCAAGCTCTTCAATAATTGTAGAATCAAATCCACCACTTTTATTGTAGTATTCAGATTTTATTACTGTTTTATATTCCCATTCATTGCTTACTGCAAATGGATATTTTGCAACACTTTCCGGAATTACAATTCCCGTCTTAGCATCTTTACAGCCCGAAACTAAAAGTAAACAGACGAACATAATAAAAAGAATTAAGTCCGATTTCATAAAATCCCCATTTGTTGTTGTACAAAAGTAAAAAAGTTTTTGAAAGAATCTTATATTTGTGTAAAGAAAATTTTAGAAGTGAAAAATGAAACGATTTGAGAAACATATTTTTGTCTGTATAAACCAAAGGGAAGAAGGGCATCCGCGCGGATGCTGTGCGGATAAAAATTCTGCTGAGATATTTGAATTATTTAAAGCAAGAATAAAAGCTCTTGGATTGAATGCCGAAGTCCGCGCAAATAAAAGCGGCTGCCTTGATGCTTGTGAATTTGGTCCGGTTATAATTGTTTATCCCGAACAAATCTGGTACGGTGGAGTTACTCCGAACGATGTTGAAGAAATTGTGCAGCAGCATGTCATAGGGAACAAACCCGTTGAACGCTTAATGATTACAGATAAGAAGTTTAATAAAGACTTGGGGTAATTAGATAGTTAGTAAAAATATTCTGCGCAAAATGGCAAGAATATTTTTAAATTAATTGTAGAGACTTGCCGCGGCAAGTCTTTACAGAAAAAACCTTTGGTTCTGGTTTTACAAGATTAGGAATTAGGGATGACGCAGTTAGGAATGTGTTTTTATTTTCTGGACTTAGATTAAGAACAAGATTATGATTAAGAAAGTGAAAAAATAACATGAACAGAAATGAAGAGAAAGAAAGAGCAAAAAAGATTTTTGCAATTCTAAAAAAGGAATATGCATCAACGAAAATTGCGTTGGACTTTGAGAATCCTTTCCAACTTCTAATCGCAACGATTCTTTCCGCACAATGTACTGATGCCAGAGTCAACATCGTTACAGAAGACCTTTTCAAAAAATACAAAACGCCGAAAGATTTTATTTCGGTTTCTCAAGTGGAATTAGAAAAAAGTATTTTCTCTACGGGATTTTATAAGCAAAAAGCGAAAAGCATCCAAAGCTGCTGTAACTCGTTAGTGGAAAATTATAATGGAGAAGTACCAAAAGATTTTGGCGCGCTGACACAACTTGCCGGTGTCGGCAGAAAAACCGCGTCGGTTGTACTCGGGAACGCATTCGGAATTCCCGCCGTTGCAGTTGATACACACGTTAAACGGCTTTCTAATCTGCTTGGACTTATTAAATCCGATGATCCGGAAGAAATTGAATTCAAGTTAAAAGAACTTTTACCGGAGAAAGATTGGACGATCTCCGGGCATTTGTTGATGAATCACGGAAGAAAAATTTGCGTTGCAAGAAGACCAAAATGCGCAGAATGTAAATTGATCGCGTTGTGTCCTAGTGCTTTATCAGCTACAAACAAAAAGGAATAATGATGGAAGATATTTCACGAGATAGAAAAGCCTGTTTATTAATTTTAAAAGAATTTACACAAAACGAAAGTTTGCTTAAGCATGCTTTTGCTGTTGAAACATGCGTTCGTGCTTATGCTGAAAAATTAGGTGAAGATGTTGAATATTGGGGCAATGTTGCACTTCTTCACGATTTTGACTATGAAAAATATCCCACCGCCCAAGAACATCCTTTTATGGGAGAAAAGATTTTAAGGGAAAGAGGTTTTGATGAAAATTTTACAAAAGCTATTTTGTCCCACGCGGATTATGCAGGTGAACCGCGCGATACGTTGTTGAAAAAAATTTTATTTGCGTGCGATGAATTAGCCGGTTTTATTACCGCCGTTGCATACGTTCGTCCAAGCAGAACGGTTGATGAAGTTGAAGTAAAATCAGTTTTGAAAAAAATGAAAGATAAAGCTTTTGCCCGGCAAGTGAACAGAGACGATATACAAAGCGGTGCGGCAGGACTCAATACTCCTCTTGAAGAACATATTGATTTTTGTATTTTTGCCATGCGGAACAATAAAACTGTACTCGGCTTATAATTATCTTTCAGAAAAAAATATTTGAAATGCCTTGACATATATCCTCTGCATTGCCTATTTTTCAAACAAAAATTTAGGAGAATTACTTTTTCGAGATAAATGCTACTTTAGTGTTAAATTGAAACTTTCAATTAAGGTTAATTGTGATAAAGAATATTAGCAAAATCTCGATAGTGATTTTTCTTTTAGTCTCTCCTTTGTTTTCCCAGGAAGATATAAAAGTAATTTCATCTACGTCGTCAGCGATTGTAATTGAGTTCGCGCCTCAATATCAGCCGACAGAAAAAATCTCAATCAATAACCATGAATTTTCAAAAGTTTCTTTCTTTGGAGTTTCCGTTGAAAATTCGATGAATTTTGGGGAGCCTGCAATTCTCGCAAAAAGGATCAACATAGGCGTTCCATCAGAAATTGGTAATACGATTCAAGTTTTAGATTATTCATTTGAAGAAAAGTTCGGACAGCTTCTTCCGGTTCCTTTTCCCGTAAAGCAAAATGGGATAGCTGATTTCTCATATACCACCGGTGAAAATTATTTTCAAAATCAAAACGAGGACCTTGCTTCTTTTGGTGACTTTGGTTTTGTGAGAGATTTCCCTGTGCAGACTATCTTGATTAAGCCCGTCCAATTTTTCCCGCAAGAAAATAAAATTAGATTGTACAAATCCATCCGGGTGAAAATTACATTTGCTCCTTCAGCATTAATTTCTAAAAAGAGCGATGATCTTTTTGTAAAAGATTTCCTTTTAAATTATGATGTTGCAAAATTTTGGAGCCGGGAGAATAAATCACTAAAAAAAATTGCTGCCAATCCTTCCGTTCTTACCACAGGAAAGTGGATCAGATTTGAAGCACCGTCTGAAGGTATCTACAAAATCACCAGAACGATGTTGAGTTCATTTGGAATTGATGCTGCAACTGTTGATCCGCGAACGATAAAAATCTATAATAACGGCGGTTCAACTTTACCGGAAAACCCGGATGCGGGACGCGCGGAAGACCTAATTGAGAATGCCGTTCATGTTAACGGCGAGCAAGACGGAAAGTTTGATGATGGCGACTATCTTTTATTTTATGGCAGGGGAACTGATTTTTGGAATTTTGATCAGAGCAGTATAAAAATTGTCCGCTCTTATAATTCGTATTCAAAACAAAACTATTATTGGATAACGTCCGGCGGTACTTCCGGCAAAAGGATTTCTTCTCAGCCAAGTTTACAAAGCCCGGATAAGGTTGTTCAAACTACAACACAGGCTTATCTGTTTTATGAAGATGATAAAATTAATATCGGAAAAACGGGCAGGCATTTTGTCGGTGATGAATTTACGGAATCAATTAAAAGTAGAAGCTACTCCTTAAAATTAGATGGTATGTTGTCAAATTCAACTGTTAATTACATAATTCAGTTTATTAATAACGCAACGATTGCTGTTCCATTGAAAGTGGAGGAGAACGGCACTACGCTTCTTTCTAAAAATTTAGCAAGACATTACGAATACTCTTACGGAACCCTGGATAATAGTACGTTTTCATTTTCCGGTTCATTGCCTGATAATAGAAGTTTATTGAAATTTACGTATTCACCGCCGGATTTTGCCTCTACTGGCTATTTGAACTATTACGAAATTTCTTATATGCGGGATTTAAAGTATTCTACTGAGAAATTGATCTTCTTTTCCAACGAAACGGGGGGAATTGTTGAGTATCAACTTTCAAATTTTGGTTCTACTAATATTAGAGTATTCAACATCAGTGATTTTGCAAATGTGAAAGAAATAAGTTCTCCTATCTTGCAGAGTGGGGGAGAGTTTAGATTTCAAGCAAATGAAATTTCCACTAAAAATTCCAAATACATTGCCTGCCTTGAAAGTGATATAAAAACTCCTGTCAGTCCCGTTGAAATGAAAAATCAAAATCTTCGCGGAACGGATGGGAAATCAAAATTCATTATCATTACTGCGAAGGATTTTAAAGTTCAGGCAAATCGTCTAAAAAATTACCGCGAGAATGAGAGCAAAGTAAAAATTTCAACAACGGTGATTGAGATTGATGATATTTTTAATGAGTTTTCCTGCGGTATGAAAGAACCTTCCGCTATTCGTGATTTCCTTCGGAACGCTTATACTAATTGGAGTGTGAAACCTGAGTACGTTTTGCTTTTTGGCGATGGTGATTATGATTACAAAAACATTGAAGGGATTGGAGGAAATTTTATTATCCCTTACGAAACAAATGAATTTCTGAGCGAAATTTATTCCTATGCTTTCGATGATTATTATGCTTCAATCCTTGGGAATGATACGACGCCGGATTTAGCTTTGGGACGATTACCAGTGCATAACAGCAGAGACGCCTCAGCTGTGGTTGATAAAATTATATATTATGAAACCCAATCGGAACGGGGACCCTGGCGGAATTTAATTACTCTTGTTGCTGATGATGGAAAGAAAACGAATGGAGATGATGGAGATGAACATACTAGGTATTCTGAAGCATTGGCAAATTCATATATCCCCAATTCTTTTGATCTGAAGAAGATTAATTTAGCCGCGTATCCAACGGTTATAACCGGTTTAGGAAGACGCAAACCGGAAGTGAATCAAGCGATAATTGATGCCATAAATGATGGGACTGTTCTCTTAAATTTTATTGGACACGGAAGTCCCGAACTTTGGACGCATGAACAAGTTTTTGTTCAAAGCGTAACTATCCCACAATTAAAAAATAAAGATTATTTTTTCTTAACTGCGGCAACTTGCGATTTTGGCTATTTTGATAAAACCAGCGGACAAAGTTCTGCGGAAGATTTAGTGTTGAAAGAAAATTCCGGTGCAATTGGTTCGTTCTCATCCGTTCGGCCGGTTTATTCATCTTATAATGCGATGTTAAATCAAGCTTTTTATACAAATATGATAAAGAGTAGAAGAGATACATTGAATCTTCCTATTCCGATTGGTAAAGCCTACTTTTTGACCAAAAGTGTTTATCATGATCCAAACTCTTTAAAATTTCATCTTTTTGCTGATCCAACGATGCGGTTACAATTACCGCAGGAAAATGCCTCGGTTGATTCTATTAATCATGCTTCAACTGCCACAAGCGCACAGATAAAAGCTTTAGGAAGGGTTAACCTTACCGGCGCAGTTCGCGATAAAAACAATTCAGTTAAAAGTGATTTTAACGGCGAAGGTATTTTAACAATTTTTGATTCGCAGAGATTTGTAACCTATGATGATTTTAGCCCAGATTTCCTTGTTGTTCAACAGGGGGGAATAATTTTTAAAGGCAGAGTTAGTGTTGCAAACGGAATATTTTCAACAAGTTTTATTGTTCCCAAAGATATTTCCTATGAAAATAAAAACGGAAAAGTTGTTTTTTATTTTTTTAATAATGAAAGCGACGGAGTTGCGGTAACTTCTAACATACTGATCGGAGGAACTGATTCTTCTGTTGTGAATGACGGCAAAGGACCCGAAATAGAGATACGGTTTGACGATCTGCAGAACGAGAACGGATATTTAGTTAATCCAAATTCATCTTTATTAGTAAAACTATTGGATGAAACCGGCTTAAACACTACTGGCTCCGGTATTGGCCATAAGCTGGAGGCGGTCTTAAATGAGAATGAAGCAAACACTATTGATCTTTCAAATTATTTTACCGGTGATCTTGATGCTGAAGGTAAATCGGGACAAGTAAAATATAAATTTAGCAGTTTGGGCAAAGGTGAAAATAAAATTCTCATAAAAGCCTGGGATGTGTTCAACAATTTTTCATCTCAAGTTGAATTTTTTAAAGTTGTTGATAACAGCGGATCAACCATTGATTATGTGATGAATTATCCAAATCCGTCTAAAGGCGCGACCACTTTTACCTTTCAACACAATATTGAAAAACCTATTTCAGTTAAAATTAAAATTTATACTATTGCCGGAAGAGCAATTACTGAAATTGAAAAGACGTACGTTTCAAACGACAGATTTGTCAGAGTTGAATGGAACGGTAAAGACGCAGACGGTAACGAAATTGCGAACGGAGTTTATCTTTATAAAATTTTGGTAAATGCCGTTGACGGTTCCGTTGCTCAAAATGTTATTGGCAAAATGTCCATTGTTAAATAAAATTAGACTATGCGGATTTTGTCACGAAGATAACTTTTAATAATTTTATAACGCTAAAAATGAATTTACTAACTAATAATATATCTATCTCCTATGGAGGAAAACGAATGAAAATGCTCTCAAGAATGTTAATGCTCAGCTTGATGATGATCGGTCTAACAAAAATTATTTATGGACAAGGCGAGGCAGCCGTTCCATTCTTACTCCTGGCGCCCGATTCACGCGCCGGCGCTATGGGTGAGACCGGAACCGGGTTGGCTGATAATTCAGCGGCTATATTTTGGAACCCTGCCGGTATTGCTTTTTTAACCGGACAAGAAGCAAGTGTAACGCATAGTAACTGGTTACCTCAATTCAAACTTGATTTATTCTATGATTATTTAACCTACAGAAATTATATTGAAAGTATTCAAGGGAGTGTAACTTCAAGTATTACCTATATGAACTACGGTGAATTTGTCCGTACCGGTC
>Ga0265292_1000349_pt1 | contig 72756 bp, 69 predicted proteins | sample Munlanlewell296A_FD_189080 | JGI IMG/M metagenome (GOLD analysis project Ga0265292, IMG submission 189080) | Leachate microbial communities from a municipal landfill in Southern Ontario, Canada - Leachate well 296A | ecosystem: Engineered > Solid waste > Landfill > Unclassified | place: Canada...
TTCTCTGGCATCGAAAGCGGCATCCTCGTGGCCCTTCGCCGGTCGATCCGGCGTGGGCCGGTTCGAGTACCTTTTCTTCTGAGGCATCGAATCGGTTTCGAGTACATTCTTTCTGAGGCAACGCGGGGTCTGGCGCCCGCGCGGACGGCTGGTACAATACACATCGCCGCCCTGCGCGGCCTATACGGGCGCTTAGCTCAGGGGGAGAGCACTTCCTTGACGCGGAAGGGGTCAGAGGTTCAAATCCTCTAGCGCCCACCAGATAGACTGAAACAGCTCCGTCACCCCATGAGGTGGCCGGAGCTGTATTCTTGGTCGGACGCGTTCTGCGGGGGGAGGGTCGGCTGTCGTGAGCGTGGATGTGAAAGAAGGACTCCAGTCGCGGATCGATCGATGGCGGGCCTATGTCCTCGCGCATGGTGAGGTCGAGACGCACGTCGCTGTCGTTGAGGATCAGCTGCGCGATCACGCGGCCAGGCTCGGCGATGCCGGCTTGGATGCGGAAGAGGCCTTCCTCGTAGCTCTCAGGCGCGTGGCAGTGAGCGATGAGGCTTCTCGCGACTTCGCTCGCGCGTACTCCGACGAGCTGTGGATCCAGCCTGTCGAGACTGAGGGCGAACAGGGCCTGGTTCACGGCGTCACGACCGAGTTCTGGGTCATGCTCGGATGCGCGGTCGCTGCCGCATTCGCGGTCAAAGTCCCAACGCTCTTCGGATACGAGTTCGACGGAGACGATTCGAGCTTCTATGCGCGGAACCTGAGCCTCTTCGTCCTGCCGTTCCTGGCGATGTACTTCATCTGGAAGCGCGGGTCGAGCAAGAAGGGCGTCGTCGGTCTGGCCGCAGTCTTCGCCGCGGGAGCCGTGTTCGCCAACGCGTATCCCTTCACACCGGGCGGATCCACGGAAGTGCTCACTGCGATCCACCTGCCCATCGCGCTGTGGCTCGCGGTCGGCGTCGCATACGTTGCGGGCGACTGGATGTCGGACGCGCGGCGCATGGAGTACGTGCGGTTCACGGGGGAATGGTTGGTCACCTACGCGCTCATCGCGCTAGGCGGTGGAGTCCTTGTCGCGATAACCGTCGGTGTCTTCGAAGCGATCGGTCTCGACGTCTCGATGCTCATGGAGGAGTGGGTACTCCCGTGCGGCGCCATGGGTGCCGTCATCGTTGCAGCGTGGCTGGTCGGGACCCGCCGCAACCTTGTCGGTGGGATGGCGCCGATGCTGGCGCGCGTGTTCACCCCACTGTTCGCGCTCATGCTCGTCGCCCTGCTCGTCGGCGTCGTCCGGACGCGGGGCATCATCGACGTCGAGCGCGAAGTGCTCATCCTCTTCGACGTGCTCCTGGTCGTAGTGCTGGCTCTCCTGCTCTATTCGATCTCTGCGCGCGACCCTCTCTCCGAGCCGGGGCTCTTCGATCGGATCCAGCTCTTGCTCGTCGTGTGCGCCTTGGCTGTGGACGTGTTCGCCCTCCTCAACATCGCCGGCCGCTTGACCGAGTACGGGTTCAGCGCGAACAAGACAGCGGCTCTCGGCCTGAATCTCATCCTGTTGGTCGACTTGACGTGGTCGGCGCTCGTCCAGACGGGCTTCTTGAGATCGCGGCGCAGTCTCGAAGCCGTCGAGCGATGGCAGATGCGCTACCTGCTCGTGTATGCGCTGTGGGCCGCGATCGTCGTCGTCGCCTTCCCGCCGCTGTTCGGTTTCGCCTGACCTTCGACTGAGTCCAGCCGGTGATCCTCTGGGATTGAAGATCCGCGCGTCACTCGGTTGGCTACGAACCCGTCCGACATGGCCCATCAGACCGCGCCGCGAAGGTCTGATAACATCCTGGTCATGAAGCCGAAGCGCACAGCACCCGCCGCGTCGGCCGCAGCCGGCGGCGCGACCGTGGTCGTCGCGATGGCCGTCACGGTGGTGACCGCTTTCCTCATCCTCCCGGGTGTGACCTTCCCTCTGGACACCCCAAGATTCGTCGGGCTCATGATCGCGGCGGGGCTATGGGCGTTCGCATGGTCGTCCCGTGCCGTGCGGTTGCCGGACACTCTCAGACTGCGAACGGCGTTGTTCCTGGTCGCCGCTGTGACCGTGGTCTCCGCCGCGCTTTCCACGGGACCCGGCCTCGCCTTCACATGGGGCGCCGAGGGGAACATGCTGTCGGCGCCGGCCTGGCTCGCAATGATGCTGATCTTCTTGGTCACGGGTGGGTTGGCTTTGGGCGACCGGCGCGTGATGGACCTTCTGGCGATCGGCACGGTCCTGGCGTCCGCCGCCGCGGTGTGGGGTATCAGCGACGTAGTCCAGGGGAAGCTCCCCTCGTCCGTCTTCGGGAACGGGAACTATCTCGGTCCCGTGCTGCTGCTCTTCCTCCCGGTGGCCGTCCATCGCGCGCGGACCGACAAGGAGTCCGGCTCCCGGATCGCATGGATCGCGGCCGCGGTCGTCCTCGTGGTGGGAGCGATCGCCTCCGACAGTCAGACCGCGCAGGCGGTCCTCGCGGTCGAGATCGTAGCCCTCGGGCTCCTCACATGGCGGTATTCGGGGTGGCGGAAGCCGTCCGTGAGGACGGGGCGCCGTCTCGCGATCGCGGCTGTCGCGATAGCGCTCGTGGCGGGGGTCTGGGGCCTAGCGTCTCCCGACCCGCTCGCGAGCACGCTGCGCCATTCCGTTACCCGAGCGCCCACGACGCTGACGCGCGTCGAGTTCTGGAAGGTCGCCTGGTCGGTCTTCCGCGATCACCCGGTGCTGGGCGTCGGACCGGACGGACTGCCGCTCGCCTCGCAGAAGTACCTTTCGCTGCGGACGATGGAGCTGGAGGCCGGAGGATACACGGGCTCGGTGCTACTCCTGCGCGATCCCCACGACCTGCCCATGCTCGTGCTCGCGGAACTCGGTGTCGTCGGCTTCGCCGCGCTCGTGTGGCTCGCCCTGGAGTGGGCGTTCGTCGTGAGGACGAGACTGCGAGACCAGGAAGACGACAGATTCCTGCGCCTCACCCTCGTCGTCTGCGTCGCCTCGTTCTTCGCGACCCAGCTCCTCGTGCCGTGGACGATCCGTTTCGGTGCGCTGGTCCCGCTGCTGGCCGGCCTCGCTGTCGCTCCGATGAAGGCGCGGGCCAAGGGACTCGCCGATCGCACCGGGACGGCGATGTCTCCGACGTCCAGGGCGATCATCGCGCTGGTGATCGCCGTCGCCGGGGTGTCGCTCGCCGTCACGGCTCTCGCGGGCGACGCGTCCTTCGCTCGCGGCCGCCGCGCGACGGATCGTGGGGAGGCGATGCGCTGGTTCGAGACGGCGTCCCGATGGCAGCCGACGCGGGCCGAGCCCCGCTACGAGGTCCTCTACGCGCTCGGTGACGGGATCGTGAGCGGCGAGACCGCGCTCGGGGAGTATCAGGGTCGCGTGAACACTGCACCGGAGATCGTGCGCGAGAACGGGGTCTACCTGGCGAACCTCGTTCAACCCGCCCTCGACGAGGCGGTCGTCACGTCGAGGACCGATCTGACTTGGGAGACCGGACTCGTGGCGAGTGCCGCGCAGCTGGCGCCGAACCATCCGGACACGATACTCGAGGAGGCGCACCTCGCGCTCGCCGAAGGGGATCTGAATGAGGCCCGCGACCTGCTCGGACTCGCCGTACGCATCGGCGCGCGCGGGCCGCGCTCGATCCTCTATCGCCTGCTGCTCGCGAGCGCCTCGGGCGATACCGCCGCCGAACGGCGGCTGACGACCGAGCTCGGGCAGACGGCGCCGTGGTTCCATGCCCTGGTTCCCGCGAGACGCTGATCGCATGTCGACAGGGTTGGAGACGTGATGGACCTTCTTGAGATCTTCTCGCGCCCGGAGAGTTGGGCGGCCGTCGCCACGCTCACCTTGCTCGAGATCGTGCTCGGCATCGACAACATCGTCTTCATCGCCATAATCACCGCCCGTCTTCCTCGCGCTCTCCAGCCGAAGGCGCGCCGTACCGGGCTCGCGATGGCGCTCGGGAGCCGTCTACTCCTTCTCCTCACGCTCGCGTGGGTCGTGAGGCTCGACCGGCCGCTGATCTCGATCGCGGGCTTCGCCCTCTCGGGGAAGGGCATCATCCTTCTCGGAGGCGGGCTCTTCCTGATCGCGAAGTCGACGCTCGAGATCTACCGCAAGACGGAGATGCGAGAAGAAGAGGAGACCGCGGGAGGCACCGCCGCCGCGTTCGGTTCCGTGGTCGCGCAGATCGCGCTGCTCGACGTGATCTTCTCGCTTGACTCGGTCATCACCGCCGTCGGCATGGTCAAGGAGCTGCCGCTCATGGTGACGGCCGTCCTCATCGCCATGGGGGTCATGATGGTCTTCGCCGACGGGGTGAGCGAGTTCATCAACCGCCATCCGAGTCTGAAGATCCTCGCCCTCGCGTTCCTGATGCTCATCGGCGTGCTGCTCATCGCGGAAGGGACGGGTCACGAGTTCGATCGCGCGTACGTCTACTTCGCGATGGTCTTCTCGCTGCTCGTGGAGCTCGTCAACGTCCGGTACCGCGCCAACGTCAAGCGCCACGCGCTGTCCGCGGGCGAGCGGTTGGGGGACCACCCGCTCTAAGGGATGACGAACGTCGCCGCCTGCGGCAGGACGCGCGCCTCGAAGGGCGTCGTAGCCTCGACGACCTCACCGTCCGCCTGCAGGTGCAGCGGCGGGTCGGAAGCGACTCGTACGGACGCCGCTGTGTAGATCTCCAGGTTCATCCGGTCGGGGTGGTCTCCAAGCCGGTCCAGCAGCGCCGCCCAGACGACCGGGAGTACGTCCACCATCGTCTTCCCGTGGAAGACGACGACCTCCAGCAACCCGTCCGAAGGGTCGCTGCTGTGCGTCACGGCAAGGTCGAACTGGATGCGCGCGAAGTTCACCAGCAGCACGGCGATGCCCTCGGTGCGCACCGTGCGGCCGTCGAGATCGAGGGTGAAAGCCGCGATCGTCGGCTGGAGGTTCTGGACGGCGCTGAGCAGGTAGGCACCGGCGCCCAGCACGGGTTTCAGTTCCTTCGCGCCGCGCATTATCGACGCGTCGAAACCTGCGCCGGCCATGATGACGAAACCGCCGGGGCGTCCATCCGCGGCCGGGCGCTCGGGCGCGAACGCGGCCAGGTCCGTGCGGACGGTGCGTCCTCGCAGTGTGGTCTCGGCGAGGCCGAGCGGGTCGACCGGCATCTGCAGGTTCAGCGCGAGCAGGTTCGCGGTACCCTTGGGGAACACCACGACGGGGATGTTCGAGTCGCGGAGCTCGAATGCCACGAAGGAAGCGGTGCCGTCTCCGCCGGCCGCGACGACCCGGTCGAACGACGCCGCGTCGTCGAGCGAAGCGCCGATCGGGGAGTCCGGACCGATGAATCGGATGACGACCTCGGCGCCCGCGCGGCCGAGTTCCCGGACGTACTCGTAGAGGCCCGCGTCGCCCTGACCGGCCGAGAGGTTCACCACGATGAGTATCCGCATGACGCACCTCGCGCGGCGAGCAAGCGGGAACGGCTACACTGTGCACATGATGACAGATGATGCCCGCACTGCTCCGCGTCCCATCGGACGGCGGTCTCCATGCTCGTGAGCGATCTCAAAGCTCTCGAAGCGCTCGTCTCGCGACTGCGTGGCGTTCCGGTGCTCGCGATCGATACGGAGTTCCTGCGCGAGCGCACGTACTGGGCACGCTGCTGTCTGGTGCAGCTGGCGGCTGGAGACGAGGTCGCCGCCGTCGACGTGATCGCTCTGCCCGATCTCAGTCCTCTCGCCGTGTTGCTCGAGGACCCCGCGACGGTGAAGGTCTTCCACGCGGGCTCGCAGGACCTCGAGATCCTGCGGCGGGCGACCGGCGCGACGACCACTCCCGTCTTCGACACACAGACCGCGGCGACGCTCGCCGGATTCCCCACCCAGGTGGGATACGCGGCCCTCGTGAAGGAACTCCTCGGAGTGACCGTGGAGAAAGGGGAGTCCTATACCGATTGGGCGATACGGCCGCTCACCGAGCATCAGCTAGCCTACGCCCTCGACGACGTGCGCCATCTGGGCGCCGTGCACGCTGCTCTCCTCGAGCGGCTCGAGCGCGACGACAGACTCCAGTGGCTGGAGGCGGACTTCGCGCGCATGGCCGATCCGGCGACCTACGAGGTCGTCCCCGAGGAGCAATGGCGCCGCATCAAGAGGGCTTCGACCCTCAAGCCGCGACAGCTCGGCGTCCTGCTCCATGTGGCGGCTTGGAGGGAACGCGAGGCGCAGAGGCGCGATCTTCCGAAGCGCTGGGTGGTGTCGGACGAGAGCCTCATCGAGGTCGCTCGGCGCGCGCCGAAGAGCGCGGAGGAGGTCGCCGCCGTTCGGGGGATAGCAACTCGCAGCGCTGCGCAGATCGGACCCGGGCTCGTCGCCGCGGTGCGCGCGGGACTTGAACTCCCGGAGGACCAGCTCCCGCACCTCGAGAAGCGTCCGCGACTCGTTCGAGACACGGACGGCGCCGTCGACCTCATGGCGGCCCTCGTGAGACTGCGGGCGAAGGAGCACGGTGTCGCATCGCCCCTCATCGCGTCGCGGAACGACCTGGAACATCTCGCGGCGGGCGGTGACGACAGTCCGTTGCTCGAGGGATGGCGCAAGACGCTCGTCGGAGACGAGCTCATGGATCTCCTGGCAGGCCGGTTGACGCTTCGTCTCGCCGACGGACGGGTCCGCGTGGAGCGTCGCGATGGCTGAGGCGAGGCCCGAAGCGGTCTCCGTCTCGCGCGCGATGGCGCTGGCGAAAGGCGCGCTCGAGCGCGTCTCCGCTCGAGTGGTGGGCGAGGTCACCGAGCTTGCGGACAAGCCGGGCTACAAGGCCGTCTACTTCACGCTCGGCGACGAGTCCGCGAACATGCCGTGCCTGGTGTGGCGGGACGCGTACGAGGCGAGCGGGGTCGCGCTCCGTCTCGGCTCGCTGGTCGAGGTCGGTGGCTCGTTCACTGCCTACGCCCCGAAGGGCCGTCTCCAGTTCCAGGTCCGCACGCTCGCCCCGGCGGGGGAGGGAGTGCTCCGTCTCCAGGTCGCGGCGCTCGCTCGCCGCCTCGAGGCGGAAGGTCTCATGCGGGAGGACCGGAAGCGTCCCCTGCCCGCCTTCCCAAGGCGCGTCGGTCTGGTGACCTCGCCGCGCGGCAAGGCCGTGCACGACGTGATCCGGACGCTGCGGCGGCGTTATCCGTGCGCCGAGGTCGTCGTCGCGGGAGTGCCCGTCGAAGGTCCGGGTGCGGTGTCGTCGATCGTGGCGGGCTTAAGGCGGATGGCCGAGGAGCCGGGCGTCGACGTCGTCATCCTCGCTCGAGGCGGCGGCAGCTACGAGGATCTTATGCCGTTCAATGCCGAGGAGGTCGCTCGGGCCGTCGCGGCGATGCCGATGCCGGTGGTCACCGGCATCGGGCACGAGCCGGACACCTCCGTCGCGGACATGGTAGCCGATCTGCGGGCTTCGACCCCGACGGCCGCCGCGGAAGCGGTCGCGCCTTCACTGGACGAGGTCGCGGCGAGGCTTGCCGGCGCTCGGGCGAGACTCGCGCGGGCGCTCGAGCACGTGGCGCAGCGCGCACGCCATCGCGTCCAGCTGCTCGCTACGCGTCCGCTCTTCCAGGAGGCCGCCGTCTTACTCGCTCCGTTCGGGCTCTCGCTCGACTCGGGACGGGAATCGCTCGAGCGGTCGCTCCCGGGAATGGTGTCCGCGAGGCGGGATCGTACGCTGAGGGCGCGCGGGGCGATGCTGCGTTTGGGCGGGCACATCACCGAGCGCCGGGCCGGAAGGCTCGCGCCGGCGGCCGCCCAGCTCGAAGCGCTCTCTCCGCTCGCCGTCCTCGGTCGCGGATATGCGCTTTGCACCGACGAGACGGGTGCGAGGGTGTTGACGGATGCCGGGGCGACCACGGTGGGCGAGCGCGTGAAGGTGCGCCTGCGACGCGGTGCCCTCGGATGTCGGGTCGAGACGACGGAGGTGGAGGCATGACACAGGCGAAGGCGGGCCTTCCGGCGGAGGATCTCTCGTTCGGAGAGGCGCTCGCGGAGCTCGAGAGCATCGTCGCATCGCTCGAGGACGGCCGCCTGGAGCTCGAGCCGAGCATCGCGGCGTACGAGCGCGGCGTCGGCCTGCTCCGGGCCTGCGAGGCTAAGCTCGCCGACGCTGAACAGCGCGTGACCGTGCTCATGGGCGAGCTCGACGCGGACGAGGACGATGCCGAGACATCGTGATATCGCTTCGGGCCCGCACGCCGGGGTGACGGAGCCGTCGGTCGGGCGGATACGGACCGTGATCGTCGCGGGCACCGCTGTCCTCGGCGTGCTCCTGGCCGCGACGTTCGTCTTCTCGCAGGTGCGTACGGAACGTCTCATCCACGAGCAGATCGTGCTCCAGGCGCGCGCTTTCGCGCACGAGGCGATCGCGACGCGCGCGTTCATCTCGCTGCATGGCGGCATCTTCGTGCCCGCGTCGCGGGACGCGACCGTGAGCTCGTACCTGACGCGCATGCCGGGCGTGAAGGCGCGCATCGTGGACCGGGAGGGGAACGTGTACGTCCTCCAGAGCTATGCGACACTCACGAAGCAGGTGAGCGCGGGACTCGGCGGGACGGATGGACGGACGACCTCATTCCGTCTCACGAGCCTCGATCCGGTGGACCCCGCCAACGCGCCGGACTCGTTCGAACGCGCGGGGCTGCGTCGCATGTCGCGCGGCGCCAGCGAGGTCACGGTGCTCGAGCGGTCGGACGGGCGTACCCGGTTCCGCCTGATGCTGCCGCTGCGGGTGTCGGCCGATTGCCTGGTGTGCCACGCATACCAGGGCTACAAGGTCGGCGATCTGCGGGGAGCGGTGACGGTCGACACGGATGTCGAGCGCGAGATGCGGGCGGTGGATCGCGGCCGCATGCTCGTCGTGGCGGTCTGTTCAGGGATCGCGATAGGGCTGGCCGGCGCCTTGCGGTTCGTCTTGACGCGACCGCTCGCCCGGCTCCGGAGGGCTGAGGCCGATCTCGTGCGCCTAGCGAGCGTCGACGCTCTGACCGGTGTCGCGAACCGTCGCATCGGGATGGCGACGCTTGCCGTGGAGGTCGCTCGATCCCAGAGGACGGGAGACGACCTGTCGCTGGTGATGCTCGACCTCGACCACTTCAAGCGCGTGAACGACGCGCTCGGCCACGCGGCTGGTGACGCCGTGCTCGCGGCCGCGGCGTCCGCTCTCATGAGTGAGGCGCGCGTCTACGACACGGTCGCACGTGTGGGCGGAGAGGAGTTCGTCGTGTTGCTCCCCGGAGATGACCTCGAGGCTGCGCTCGGGACGGCCGAGCGCATCCGGCGGGCGGTGGCGATGGCGACGCGAGGAGTGGTGATGGGGCTTCCCGACGGCGTGACGGTCAGCGCCGGCGTGTCGACCATGGAGGGCTTCTCGGAGGGCTCTGCCGACGAACTGCTCGCTCGGGCGGATGCGGCCCTCTACCGTGCGAAGGCCGAGGGTCGCGACCGTGTGCTTGCGGGCTGAACGCGCTAGTATCGGACGGGACCGACACACCTCGAGGAGGCCGGCGTGGACAACTGCATCTTCTGCATGATCGCGCGCAAGGAACTTGCCGCGAAGATCGTCTGGGAGGACGACGACCTGATCGCTTTCGACGACATCGCTCCGCAGGCGCCGGTCCATACGCTCATCATCCCGAAGGTCCACTTCGACGACCTCTCCTCCGACGTACCCTGGTCCGCTCTCGGGCAGCTCTTCGGCGCTGTCGGCCGCATCGCGAAGATGAAGGGCGTCTCAGATAGCGGCTACCGCGTCATCGTGAACAACGGCAGGGACGCCATGCAGTCCGTCGGACACCTTCACGTGCACATCCTCGGCGGCGTGTCGATGTCTCACGGCATGCTCCGGATGAGCGAAGAGGACCGGTAGGCCACGGCCGTGGGTGATCGCGTCCCCGTTCGGCTCGACCCACCGGGCGTGACCGTGTGGGTCTCGCGGGGTGAGACACTGCTCGAGGCGGCCCATGCGGCGGGCGTGCCTCTGGCGTCCGAGTGCGGTGGCCGCGGGACGTGCGGACGCTGCGCAGTGAGAGTCGTAGGAGGGCCCCCCGGCGTCGCTGTGCGCGAGGTCCTCCGGGCTTGTCAGACGCATCCGGACGCGCCGATGAGTGTGCGGCCCGTGTCAGCGCTCGGTCCGAACGCGGGCGCCGAGGCCGGCTCCGCAGCGCCGCGAGGACCGCTCGTGGCCGCCGTCGACCTTGGGACGACCATCGTCACCGGAGCCGTCGCATCCCCGGTCACGGGACGCGAGACCGGACGCGCGTGGCAGACGAATCCGCAACGCGCGAGCGGCGCCGACGTCCTGAGCCGTGCGAGCGCGGCGGCCACCGGCCGGGGCGAGGACTTGCGGGAGCAGGCCGTTCGCGCGGTCGGCGGCGTCGTGGCCGACGTGCTCGCTCTGGGCGCGCGGGACTTCGGCGACGTATCGCGCTTGGTGGTCGCCGCGAACCCGATCATGGCGCATCTGTTCGCGGGAGCCGACCCGTCCGGTCTGGGCAGACATCCCGTCGTGCATGCCTGGCAGGGTCCGCTCGCCAGGGACGCCGGGGTGTTCGGGCTCTCGGGGTTCGAACCGGACATGCCCGTGGTGGTCCTGCCCGCGCTCGGCGGGCTCGTAGGCGGCGACGCGACGGCGGGGGTCCTCGCGACCGGACTCGACGGCGAGGGCGTGCGCGTTCTCATCGACCTGGGGACGAACGCCGAGGTGGTCGTCGGGGTGGACGGTCGTCTCACCGCGGCCTCGGCCGCCGCCGGACCCGCGTTCGAGGGCGGGGGACTCTCGTGTGGCATGCCGGCGATGCCCGGAGCCATCGTGGGAGCGCGCATCGAGAGAGGCGATCTCGTCATCGATGTCGTGGGCGGGGGAGAGCCCGCGGGTGTCTCCGGAAGCGGCGCCCTGTCGCTGATCCGCGTCCTGCTCGCGACCGGACATCTCGACGGTAGCGGTCGCCTGTTCCCGGAGGGTCTGCTCGCAGACCGCTTCCGCACGAGCGAGGGCGTCCTGGGGCTGCGACTCGCGGGGGAGCCGGATGGGAGCGACGACATCAGGCTCACTCAACTCGACATACGTGAGATCCAGCTCGCGAAGGCCGCCGTGTCGACGGCCCTCACTCGCGCGCTCGACGTCGCAGGCGCCTCGTGGGACGCGGTGACCTCGGTCTCTGTCGCCGGAGCCTTCGGCTCCGCGCTCGACGGCGAGCTGCTCGAGGCCTTGGGTCTTGTGCCGCGCGGGGTCGCTCATCTCACCCGGGTGGTCGGGAACGCCGCACTCCAGGGCGCGATGATCGTCGCGCTCGACCCCGAGGCTGAGCGGCGAGCGGCGGAACTCGCCGCAGGGGCATGCGTCCTCGTGCTCGCCGCCGACCCCGCATTCGCCGCCGACTTCCTCGGCAACACCGCGTTCCCGGCGGCGACGTGACACGTTCGGCAGCGCTCGGAGTGTCCCATGACGTGGAACAGCCCCGGCCTTCGGGCCGAGGCTGTTCCTATTCCTTCCCTTGCTACCCCTGAGTCTCGTGTGGATGATCGTGCGGCTGGCCTGGAGTCCGCACCCGTCGCGATGCCGGTCGTCGACGGTCCACACATGTTCGCCGCGTCGGATCCCCCGACTGCGGCATTTTAGGGAAGGGAAACCGTTGATGTGACAGTAGCCCATCCCGTATGTATATGCAACACCAGTTACATCCTAAATCGTGCCGTCCACCGACGATATCGCGCCGCTGACCCGACCACGGGGCGGTCGGAGCGGGTGTTACTCTACGATTGCAGTCGTTGGTTCGACCCGATCGGAGGAGGCCAAACGTGACCGAGACAGTCTCGATCGAGTCCATGATGAAGGAGCTGCGGGTGGTCCAGCCGCCCGCATGGGTGTCGGAACGCGCCCACCTGAAGTCGATGGACGAGTACCACGCCATGTATCGTCGCTCCGTGGACGATCCTGAGGCCTTCTGGGCCGAGCAGGCCGAGGAGTTCCTGTACTGGCACAAGAAGTGGGACTCGGTCCTTGAGTATGAGTTCGACACACCGCGCGTGGAGTGGTTCAAGGGCGGTCAGACCAACGTCGCGTACAACTGCGTCGACCGGCACCTGACCACGTGGCGCAGGAACAAGGCGGCCCTCATCTGGGAGAGCGACGAGGGCCGCACCAAGATGTACACGTACCAGTCGCTCTACTACAAGGTCTGCCGTTTGGCGAACGTGCTCAGGAAGCGCGGCGTCAAGAAGGGCGACCGTGTCGCCATCTACCTTCCCATGATCCCGGAACTGCCGGTCGCGATGCTCGCCTGCGCTCGCATCGGCGCCATCCACTCGGTCGTCTTCGGCGGCTTCTCCGCGGCGTCGCTGCGCGACCGCATCCAGGACTGCGGCGCGAAGATGCTCATCACCGCCGACGAGGGCATCCGTGGCGGACGCCCGGTCGCGCTGAAGGCGGCCGCCGACGAGGCGCTGCTCGAGTGTCCGACCATCGAGACCTGCATCGTCGTCTCCCGCGCGCAGTCGCGCGTCGACATGGAGCCCGGCCGCGATGTCTGGTACCACGAGGAGGTCCGGGCCGCGGACATCCACCGTCACTGCGACCTGGAGTGGATGGATGCCGAAGACCCGCTCTTCATCCTCTACACGTCCGGATCTACCGGGAAGCCGAAGGGCGTCCTCCATACCACGGCGGGTTATCTGCTCTTCGCGACGATGACGATGAAGTACTCCTTCGACTACCACGACGAGGACGTCTTCTTCTGCACCGCGGACATCGGCTGGGTGACCGGGCACAGCTACATCGTGTACGGTCCGCTCTCCCTAGGGGCCACCTCGCTCATGTTCGAGGGCGTGCCCACGTATCCCGACGCTGGCCGCTTCTGGCAGATCATCGAGAAGCACGGCGTCAACCAGTTCTACACCGCGCCGACCGCGATCCGCGCGCTCATGAAGGCGGGCGAGTCGTGGCCGGCGAAGTACGACCTCTCGAGCCTGCGCGTCATCGGCACGGTCGGCGAGCCCATCAATCCCGAGGCTTGGATGTGGTACTACAAGAATATCGCCCGCGAGAACTGCCCGATCGTCGACACGTACTGGCAGACGGAGACTGGCGGTCACCTCATCACGAACCTTCCGGGCGCGACTCCGATGAAGCCGGGCTCCGCCACGTTGCCGTTCTTCGGCATCCAGCCCGAGATCCTGAACGAGGACAAGTCCGAGACGCCCGTGAACGCCGGCGGGCGGCTGTGCATCAAGTTCCCATGGCCCGGCATGCTCCGCGGGACGTGGGGCGATCCCGAGAACAAGCTCGTCAAGGAGGTCTACTTCACGACCTTCCCGGGGCGCTACTTCACCGGTGACGGCTGTCGCAAGGACGAGGACGGCTTCTACTGGCTCATGGGCCGCGTCGACGACGTCATCAACGTCTCGGGACACCGCATGGGCACCGCTGAGGTCGAGAGTGCGCTGGTCAGCTACCCCGCGGTCGCCGAAGCGGCGGTCGTCGGGTTCCCGCACGAGATCAAGGGTGAGGGCATCTACGCGTACGTCAATCTCAAGACCGGCCAGGAGCCGACCGAGGATCTGAAGAAGATCCTTGCCGGGCACGTGGCGCACGAGATCGGCCCGATCGCGAAGCCCGACTACATCCACTTCGTGCCCGAGGTGCCCAAGACCCGCTCCGGCAAGATCATGCGCCGCATCCTGCGCAAGGTCGCGGCGGGCGAGCGCGACCTCGATGCGATGGGCGACATCTCGACGCTCGCGGATCCGACCATCGTCAAGACGATCATCGATTCGGCTCCGAAGTTCGACTGATCGACCGTCGTCCGCAAGGTTGTGTCCACAGCCCCGGTACCCGTGTTTCGGCGGGGGTACCGGGGCTGGTTTTCTGTTAGACTATCTCGCGGCCTTCACCGGGCTGGCGATCCCTTACGAGAGGACCGATCCGCATGCCGTTCGACGATACCTTCCTGCGCGCCTGTAGGCGCGAGCCCACCGAGTTCACTCCCGTGTGGATGATGCGCCAGGCCGGCCGCTACTTGCCCGAATACCGGGCCATCCGGGAGCGTCACGGGTTCCTCGAGATGTGCCGTACGCCGGAGCTGGCCGTCGAGGTCACGCTCCAGCCGGTGGACCTGATCGGTGTCGACGCGGCGATCCTCTTCTCCGATATCCTCGTGCCCTTCCCGGGCATGGGCCTCGATCTCGAGTTCGCCAAGGGCGAGGGGCCGGTCATCCACAACCCGGTGCGCACGGTCGCGGACGTCGACAAGCTGCGCGTCGCCGATCCCATCGAGGACACCGGCTTCGTCATGGACGCCATACGCATCCTCCGCCGCGAGCTGGTGGACAAGGTGCCGCTCATCGGGTTCTCTGGCGCGCCGTTCACCCTGGCCAGCTACATGATCGAGGGCGGTGGGACGCGCGACTACGAGAACTGCAAGGCTCTCATGTGGGGCGAGCCCGCGGCCTGGGACCGCCTCATGAACGTCACTGCCGACACGGTCATCGCGTACCTGTCGGCGCAGATCGACGCAGGGGCGCAGGCCGTGCAGGTCTTCGACAGCTGGGTCGGTTACGTGGCTCCGCGCGACTACGAGCATTCCATCCTGCCGCACACGAAGCGAGTGATCGACGAGGTCTCGAAGAAGGGCGTCCCGGTCATCCACTTCGCCAATGGCGCGACTTCGATGATCGAGCTCGTCCAGCGGGCGGGCGGCGACGTCGTCGGCGTCGACTGGCGGCTCGATATGGCCGAGGCGCTCCAGCGGATCGACCCGCGATTCTCCATCCAGGGGAACATCGACCCGGTGGCGTTGTTCGCTCCCGACGACGAACTCGAGCGCATGGTCGTCGAGATCCTCGAGGCGTTCGGTACCCGGCCGGGCCACGTCTTCAACCTCGGACATGGGATCCACAAGACGACGGACCCGGCGAAGGCGAGGACCTTCGTCAGGCTCGTACACGAGCACTCGCGCCGGATCCGCTCCGGCATGGAGGTGTAGGCGCTGTGGGAAAGTCGACAGAGGGCGTTCTGCTGCTCGGGTTCGGCGGCCCCGACTCCGTGGAGGAGATCGGACCGTTCATGTGCGAGCTCATGGGGCGTGAGCCTTCGGAGGAGCTGCTCGCGCGCGTCCGAAAGCGCTACCTGACGATCGGCGGGAAGTCGCCGCTGCCCGAGATCGCGGCGGAGATCGCTTCCGCGCTCGAGACGGAACTGGGGAAGCGCGGGCATGCCGTGCCGGTCCGTGTCGGCATGCGCTACTGGTCTCCGTTCATCGGACAGACCCTTCGCGAGATGTACGACTCCGGCGTGCGGCGAGTCGTGACGGTCAGCCTGTCGCCGTTCGAATCCGCGGTCAGTTCGGGAGCGTACCGCGATGCCGTCACGGAGGCTCTGGCCGGTCTGCCGGGTATGGAGGCGGTCGAGTCTCGGACCTACCACGACGCTCCAGACTTCATCGGCCTTCTCGCGGGGGCGTCCGCGGACGCTCTCGAGCGTCTGGGCGAGGACTACCGCGAGCATGTCCTCGTCGTCTTCACGGCTCACAGTCTCCCGCTCTCCGACATCGCGGAGGACGGGACCTACGTCGTGCAACTCGAGGCGACCGCGCTCGCCACGGCCATCGCGCTCAAGCTCGGCCCCGCGACGGCTTTCAGGGGAGGCGAAGCGCTGCCCGGTATCGAGGCGTTCGGCGATCTGTCGACCGGTCGTCCGTGGCTCCTCGCATACCAGAGCAAGGGCCAGAAGCCGGGAGAATGGCTCGGCCCGGACGTCGAGGAAGTGATCGCCGCAGCTGCGGCGCAGGGTCTGACCGCCGTCGCCATTTGTCCGATCGGGTTCGTCACGGATCACATGGAGACGCTCTATGATCTCGACGTCGTGGCCGCGGGGGCGGCGCTCGACGCCGGGCTGGAGTCGGTCAGGGCAACGGTCCCCAACGCCCACCCGGACATGATCCGGGTGTTCGCGGAGGCCGTGGCGTCGCTGCTGTCGCCGAGTGGAGAAGGAAGGCCCGGATGAAGAAGGTAGTCGTCATCGGTGGCGGGGTCGCCGGCCTCGGCGCGGCGTTCAAGGTGAAGCGGGCGGCCGACGCGGGGAACGACGTCACGTTCACGTTGGTCGAGCGCGACCCCCGTCTAGGCGGGAAGATCGCCTCCGAGGTCACGGGGGACGGCTTCATCATCGACGGCGGTCCCGACTGCTTCCTCACGAGCAAGCCGGCGGTCCATCGCGTCGCGGAGCTGATGGGGATCGACAAGGACAAGATGCCCACCGATGACAGCCGCAAGAAGACCCTCATCCTGTCGCGGGGGAAGCTCTACGAGATGCCCGACGGGGTCATGATGTTCGCTCCGACGAAGTTCGTCCCGTTCGCCACGACGGGGCTGTTCACCTGGCCGGGTAAGATCCGCGCGGGGATGGACCTCTTCGTCCCGAAGAAGCGTGTCGTGGAAGGCGAACTTAACGACGAGACGCTCGAGCATTTCATCCTGCGCCGCATGGGGCGCGAGATCCTCGACCGGCTCGCCGAGCCCCTCGTGGGCGGCGTGCACGCGTCCGATCCTGCGGTCATGTCTCTCGCGGCTACCTTCCCGAACCTGCTCGACATGGAGCAGAAGTACGGCAGCATGGTCCGCGGCTTCCTGGCCGCCCGCAAGATGGTCGAGGCGATGAAGAAGAAGTACCCGCCCGACCCCGCGAATCCCAAGACGTTCTTCACGTCGTTCAAGCACGGCATGCAGGAGCTCACCGACACGCTGGCCGACGCGGCGGGCCGCGACAAGATACGCACGGGGGTCGCGGTCACGGCGATCAGCCGCTACGGGGACGCGTGGAGCGTCGCACTCTCCGACGGTTCGGTGGAGGCTTGCGACGCCGTGATCGTCGCGACCGAGTCCTGGGCGGCCGAGCCGCTGATGCGCCCGATCGACGAAGCGATCGCCGACGCGTTGGCGGGCATCCCGTCGTCGTCTTCCGCGACCGTCTCCGTCGGGTTCGATGAGGACCAGGTCGGCATCGACATGAACGCCTTCGGCGTGCTCTGCCCGCTCGTGGAGAAGCGCTCGCTGATGGCGGCGACCTACTCGTCGACGAAGTGGCCCGGCCGGGCGCCCGAGGGCAAGGTGCTCCTGCGCGGATTCGTGGGAGGACCCCACAACCAGGCGATCATGGAGCGCAGCGACGACGAGATAGGCGAGATCGTCCTCTCCGAGCTGCGCTCGATCCTCGGCGTCAAGGGCGAGCCCCTCTTCAAGAAGGTCTTCCGCTGGCACCTCGGGATGCCGCAGTACACGATGGGGCATCTCGACCGCGTGGCTACCGTCGAGGACCGCAGCGCCGACATCACCGGCCTCGCGCTCGCGGGGGGCAGCTACCGCGGTGTGGGGATACCGAACTGCATCGAGAGCGGCGAGCGGGCGGTGAGCAAGGTGCTCGGCGAGTGGGGCATCGACCTCGCTGAGGATCACGTCGAGGAGAAGCGCCGCTACTGACGCGCGAGAGCGCGAGTGATGCGATCGAGCATGAGTCCGTGGAGCGCGATCCCGCCGGCGGCCAGTATGTCGCCGGCGGCGGGCGTCCACTGTGCGCCGCGCATGTCGGTGACCACGGCGCCGGCCTCCCGCAGGATGACCACGCCCGCGGCGGTGTCCCACGGCTTGAGGCCGCCCTCCCAGTAGCCATCGCATCGTCCCGCGGCGACGTGGCAGCAATCGAGCGCCGCCGAACCGTCGCGGCGCACGTCGTGGACGTCGCGGATGAACGCCGAGAAGATCGCCATCTGCCTGTCGAGCGGCTCGCCACGGTCGTAAGGGAAACCGGTGACGAGCAGCGATCTCTCGAGCGGGGACGAGCCCGCCGGTCGGATCGGGGCGCCGTCGAGGGTCGCGCCCAGCCCGAGGGCGGCGGCGGCCGTCGTGGCGCCGGGGACGTCGCGTACCGCGCCCGCGACGGGCACACCGTCGCGGAGGCACGCGACCGAGACGGAGTAGCACGGGTATCCGTGCACGAACGAAGTCGTGCCGTCGAGCGGGTCGACTACCCACGTCTCGCCCTCGAAGATGTCGCCCTCGGGCACGCCGGTCGCCGCGAGTGCCTCGGGTTCCTCCACGACGACCCGTGCGCCCTCCGAGCGTTCGGCTATCGCGCGGACGACGGCGATCCCCGAGGCGATGTCCGCCTCGGTGACCAGGTCGAACCCGCTCGACTTGGAGCGTACGGCACCGAGGTCTCCCGCTCGCGCCAGAAGGATCGCGCCGCCCGCCTCCGCTGCGGCGACGGCGATGGACAGCAGCTCACGCATGGGGGTCCTCTCGGGTTCGGGTAGATTCAAGTGTACCCTTCCCGAGGAGGTCCGCGTGCTCCACGACGGCTTCGCGTCCGCCACGCTCGCCGAGCCGCTCGCGCGGGAGCTGGAGGAGAGCGCCCGTCGCTGCAGGGGCGCGGTGCTGACCATGACGACGCTCGCGGCGTCGGGTCATCCGGGCGGGTCGTTCTCCTCGATGGAGATCCTCACGCTGCTGTACTCCTTCGCCCGGCTGCGTCCCTCCGAGCCACGATGGGCCGATCGCGACCGGGTCATCGTCAGCCATGGTCACACGTCGCCGGGGGTCTACTCCGCTCTGGCGGCGGCCGGCTTCTTCGATATCGACGACGCCGTGGCCCACTTCCGGCAGGCGGGCAGCCCCTTCGAGGGACATGTGGAGCGGTCCGTCCCTGGAGTCGAATGGTCGACCGGGAATCTCGGCCAGGGTCTATCCGCGGGCGTGGGATCGGCTCTCGCCGCGCGTATGACGCGCGGAGGGTGGCGCACGTTCGTCGCGATGAGCGACGCGGAGCAGCACAAGGGGCAGGTCGGGGAGGCCCGCAGGCTCGCCGTGAAGGAGGGGCTCTCGGACCTGACGGTCGTGGTAGACCTCAACGGGATCCAGATCTCGGGGCGTACGCGCGACGTGCTCCCGGTCGACGTCGCCGCGGACTATCGCGCCGACGGATGGGGCGTCATCGAGGCGGACGGTCACGACGTCCGCGACCTCTACGCGGCGATCGCGTCCGCCGTCGCCGAGCATGCCCGGCCGGTCGCCGTGCTCGCGAGGACGGTCATCGGCAAGGGCGTTCCGTTCATGGAGGGAGACCCCGAGTATCACGGACGGGCCCTGAGCGAGGAAGAGTACGTCGACGCGATGACGGTCTTGGGTCTCGCTCCCGGGCTTCAAGCGGCGCGGGAGCGCAGGACATCGCCCTGGGTCACCGCCCCGGCGCTGGTGGCCGCCGACCATCCGGAGCTGAAGACTGGCAGCCCCAGGGAGTACGGCGCCGATCACCCCACCGACTGCAGATCGGCCTGGGGAGCCGCGCTCCTCGATATCGCACAGGCGTCGCCCGGCGTCCCTCTGGCCGTGCTCGACTGCGACCTGGCGGCCTCGGTGAAGACCGAGGCGTTCGCCATCGCCCGGCCGGAGTCCTTCGTGGAGTGCGGAGTGGGGGAGCACAACGCCGCGACGGTGGCGGGAGCGCTGGCGGTGAACGGAGTGGCGGCGTTCTGGTCGGATTTCGGTGTCTTCGGTATCGACGAGGTCTACAACCAGCAGCGGCTCAACGACATCAACGGAGCTCCCGTCCGTCTGGCGGTCACGCACTGCGGTCTCGACGTCGGGGAGGACGGTCGCACTCACCAGTGCGTGGACTATGTCGGTACGCTGCGCAATCTGTTCGGCTGGCGCGTCATCGTCCCGGCGGATGCCGACCAGACCGACCGGGCCGTGCGCGCCATGGTCGCTTTCGATGGCCCCGTGGCACTGTGCGTGGGACGCTCGAAGCTTCCCGCGGTGCTCATGGCGGACGGCAGCCCGGCGTTCGGAGGGGACTGGGAGTTCCGCTACGGCGCCATCGACCGTGTCCGCGATGGGACCGACGCGTACGTGCTGGCGATGGGGACGCCCGTCGGGGCGGCGATCGCGGCGGCCGACGCGTTGCGTGCGGCCGGGGTCTCCGTCGCGGTCGGTGTCACCGCGAGTCCTCTCGAACTCGACGAAGCGGAGATGGAGTTCGCCGCTCGCGCCGGTCTGCTCGTCACGGTCGAGGACCACAACGTTCGCACCGGGCTGGCGGCCAGCGTCGCCGAGTGGCTCGCGCTTTCGGGAAGGACCGCGCGGCTGTTGCGCATCGGAGTCGAGGGATATGCGACGTCGGGGAGATCCGCCGACGTGCTCGCACGTTCGGGGCTCGACGCCGGCGGCATCGCTGCGGTACTCAAGACGGCGCTTCTCTAGTCGTCGCCCCTGCGGACGGCGCGAAGCACCGCTGCCCCGTCAGCGTCGCCGGCGCACTCCACCGGGACGATCCCGCGCTCGGCGAGGACGGCGAGGACGGCATCGACTGCCGCAGGCACCGCGGCGGCTACCTCGGGTGAGAGCCCTATCTCCGGGCCGCCGATGTCGCGGGCCTGCACCCCGACGAAGGTCGCCTGGGGCCGGGCGCCGATCAGTTCGGCCGCCTGCAGGACGTCGATGAGCCGGACGTCGTGCAGCGAGTGCATCACCTGGTTCCCCGCGACGTCCTCCGCGGCGACGCGCACGACCGTTCCGGGAGGCTCGCCGGTCCCGTCGACCGCGTCGACCACGAGCAGGAAGTCGCATTCGCGGAAGAGGTTGAGGATGCCCATCCCCATCGTTCCCGCGTCGATCACGCGGACGTGATCGGGGAACTCGAACCGCGAGAGGAGCTCCTCGGTGACGCGGGGGCCTATCCCTTCGTCGCGGCAGAGCGGGTTGCCCACCCCCATGACGGTGATCCGCTCGGGAGCTGAAGTCACGGCGTTCCTCCTCCCTGTGGTCTCGTGTGCGGGTCCGATGAAGAGCCGGGCCCCGGGATGTCCCGGGGCCCGGCCGGTCGTGCGATGGCGCGTGGTGCTAGTGCTCCTTCGCCGGAGTCTCCTTCTGGAAGAACATGAGCGGCAGAGCCTCGATGTCCTCCGCGAGAGACAGGTAGACGTGGATCATGGTGATCAGGATGAAGACCCACATGATGAAGAAGTGGATCTCCCGCATGATCATCAGCCCACCGACGAGGCTCGTGCCCCACGAGAAGAACGTCATCCGGGCCGCTGGGCCGTAGATGGCGAATCCGGTGTAGCCCTGTGCGATCAGTAACGGGATCATCGCCAGGTACGCCGTCTTCTGCATGGGATTGTACTTGCCCGAGATCGGATGGGTCTTGCGCAGGAAGAGGTAGTACTTGATGGTCTCGAAGAACTGACCCTTGTTCTCCTCCTGGAATCCCCAGTTCTTGCGGTCCCTCGCGATCTCGCGCGTCCCCTTCGTCAGCGTCGAACCGCCACCCATGAACGCCCAGTAGATGCGGCAGACGAGGGTGATCAACACGACGTACATGAAGATGAAGTGGAGCGTCCTCATGAGTTCCATGTTGCCGTTGAAGAAGGGCTTGTGGATGTAGAAGCCCGTGAAGCCGAGGGCGACCATGCTGATCAGGTGCGACCAGTGCATGAGCGTCGCCGGCAGGGGATGGGCTTCCCTGTATGCTCCGTGGGACATACGCATCACAACCCGACGGGCTTGGAGAGGACTGTCGCCTGCTTCTTCGTCTTGGGTTCAAACACGTGAACCCCGCACCCGATTCAAGGATCGAAGCTATGTACGATGCGCAACGCTTCGAGCGGCTTGGTCGGGTCCTCGACGGGAGCGCCGACGAGCGCTTCCTCCAGCGGACCGCGCTGGCCGTCCTTGTCGCGCGGGGACATGTCCCACGTCGACGGGGCGATGACCTGGTAGCGGTCTATCTTGCCGCCCTTGACGGTCACCCAGTGTCCGAGAGCGCCGCGAGGCGCCTCCCAGAGGCCTACGCCTTCGCCGTCGGTGGCGTCGCTGGTCTCGAAGAACTTCGAGTCCCCGCCCTTGATCGCGGCGACGAGATCGTTGACCCAGCCGAGGGCCTTGTCGGCGATGTACTTCGCCTCGAGGTTACGGGCCGCGACGCGGCCGAGCAGCGAGAGAAGCACTTCCGGCTTGCCCGCGACGCCGAGCGCCGCGAGTGTGCTGTCGACGAGCTCCTTGATCTCGGGAACGCCCGAGACGTATCCGACGAGCATGCGGGAGAGCGGGCCGACCTCCATGGGCTTGCCGTCGTAGCGCGGCGCCTTCACCCAGGAGTACTTGTCGTCGACGTTGTAGTCCTTGTACTCCATCTTCGTGACGCCCTTGGCCGGATTCAGATTGCCGGAGTCGGACGTGAACCAGGAGTGGTCCACGTACTCCATGATCTTCGTCGGATCGGCCTCGAGGACGGATAGCTGACCGCCCATGATGACGCCACGAGGCAGGGCGCGCTTCTTCGGGTCCATCGACTCGTCGTCGAAGACACCCCACGCGAGGTGGTTCCCGACGCCCTTGCCGTACGTCGCGGCGTCGATGTAGAACGGGGCGATGGCGAGGGTGTCCGGGATCATGGTGTTCGTGATCCAGTCGCGGACCTTCGTGAAGCGGAAGAGTATGTCGTCGAGCTTCTCCTCGGTGGGGACCCACACGGTCCCGCCGGGAAGCGACGTCATGAAGTGCGGGAACTTGCCGCCCATCACGGCGATGATCGCTGCGGCCTCGGCCTGGATCTCCAGGGCCTCGAGGTAGTGCGCGACGGCGATCAGGTTGAGTTCGGGCGGAAGCTTCATAGCGGGGTGGCCCCAGTAGCCGTTCGTGAAGATCGACAACTGGCCGCCCTCGACGAACTTCTTGACGCGGGTCTGGACTGCGCCGAAGTCGGCGACGCTCGTTCCCGCCTTACTCGCGAGAGCATACGTGTCGGCGATGTCCGCTGAGAGCGCGGAGACCACGTCGACGTAGTCGAGCGCGGTGAGCGTGTAGAACCACAGCACGTGGCTGTGGAGTGACTCGGCCGCCTCGATGAGGTTGCGGATGATCCGCGCGTTGTTCGGGATCTTGATGTTCAGCGCGGCCTCCGAGCCCATCGTGGAGGCGTGACCATGTGAGATGGGGCAGACGCCGCAGATGCGCTGCGCGACGTAGAACGCGTCGGCAGGTTCGCGGCCCTGCAGGACCGTCTCCATGCCACGGTAGAGGCCGCCGGACGCCCAAGCGTCCTTGACCTTCCCGCCCTCGACTTCGATCTCTACGCGGAGATGACCTTCGATGCGGGTGACTGGATCGATGACTGCACGAGTCACTGGTTATCGCCTCCCTTCGCGCTCTTCTTCTGCTTCTCCATGGGAGCACCGTGCCCCATGCGGCCCGTCGCGACCTGGGCGACGCCGTGGACTACGAGACCCGCGGCGGCGACAGCGCCGAGCGCCGCGCCGATGGTGTCGGGCTTCACGCCGCCGATACCCGGCAGCGGGATGTCGGCCAGCCGGTTGAGGAACGGAGCGTCCCTGTCGACCCAGTTCAGGTTGCCGCAGCCGATGCATGGGCTGCCGGACTCGACACACCAGTTGACACGGCGGTTCCAGCGCACGTTCGGGCAGTTCGTCTTCGTCTGGGGGCCCTTGCAGCCGACCTTGTAGAGGCACCACTGCTTGGCTTCCTCGGGCGTGCCGAACGTCTCGACGAACTCGCCGTTCTCGAAGTGACCGCGACGCGGGCAGTTGTCGTGGATCGTCGACCCGTAGATGAGCGTCGGGCGACCCTCTTCGTCCAGTTCAGGGAGCTTGCCGATGAGAAGCGCGTCGACGACCATCGCGACGATCCACTCGGGGTTCACGGGACAGGTCGGGAGGTTGATGAGCGGGACTTCACCGAAGCCGAGCTCCGCCGCGACCTGCTTGACGCCGGTGGCGTTCGCGGGGTTCGGTGCGGCCTTCACCCAGCCGCCGTCGACCGCGCACGAACCGACCGCGATGATGGCGTCCGCGTTCGAGCAGACGTCCTTGAGGTGTTCCGTGCCGGTCTTGCCGGCGATGCGAAGGGTGTTGCCGTCGGCGCCCTGCATAACGGAGCCCTCGATGATGGCGATGTAGCCGCCCTTGTCGATGGTGTCCTTCTTTGCCTGCTCGGCTTGTTCACCTGCGGCGGCCATGACCGTCTCGAAGTAGTTGAGTGAGAGAAGGTCCAGCACGATCGAGGCTACGTCGGGATAGTCGACCTGTGCGATCGACTCGGTGCAGCCCGTGCACGAACCTAGGTTGAGCCAGATAGCCGGCTTGAGCGCGGCGCCCTTCTCGATCGCCGCGGCGATCTGCGGAGCGGCCATCTCGGACAGCCCGAGCATCGCCGCGAGGGTGCCACAGTACTTGACGAAGTCACGCCGGGTCACCCCGCGTGCCGCGAGCGCATCGTCGAGGACGCTTCGCGTCTCTTGCGCCATACCATACACCTCCTTGGATGCGTTCCTGCTGACAGTACGTTCGGGACCGCGACGGCGGTCCGGTTCGGCGGTACCGCTATCGGCATCCTCCTCTCAGGCGGAAAGACCCGGGGATCGTCCTGGACGGGATCTCAGGCCGCGCGCCACCCGGGAGGGTCGCGCCGGCCGATGCCGGAAGGTGGACGCGGGCAGAGGCGCCCGAGGGGGAAGCCCAGGTGGGTCGGGAGCAGGAGCGGGAGTCTCGACTTGGACGCGCCGGAAAGGCAGTCGACGTGGCGGTGAGCCCCGACTCCGGGCGAACGCACGTGAGTGCGTGACTGTCCATAGCCCCCTCAGACCACACAGCTTTCACCGGACAGCAGGCAGCCAGCTGCGACGGCAGGCCGGCACCCACCGACAACTATCTTACGAGTCGCCGACAGGCATGCCAACACATTCTTCCCCCATAGGGAGCCGGTTTTCACGCACCGAGGAACGGGAGTGCGTCCGAGAGTCCGTCGAGGTCCCCGTGCATGTCGGCCTCGACGAGGTCGCCACCGACGTACCAGGTGCTCATGCCCGTCGCGGATGCCGGCAGATCGAGGGACGCGTCGTCGCCGACCATGAGGCACTCCTCCGGAGAGGTCCCGAGCATCGACGCCGTCTGGAGGAAGTACTCCGGGCGCGGCTTGCACGCGCGCATGACCTCGTACGTCGTGATCGCGTCGAAGGGCAGGTCCGCGAGTCCCGCCCAGGCGAGACGGTGCTCCACGGCTATCCGAGGGAAGATCGGGTTGGTCGCGACCGCCACACGCAGGCCCAGCCCGAGGGCCGTCTCCACGACCCTCCGCGCTCCCGGGGCGGGTCCGGCGTCCCCCCGAAGACCGGGGAACGTCTCCCGGTAGAAGTCCTCGAAGACACCCCAGTGCACGCCGAGGTCGACGCCGGTGCGAAGGAGGAAGTCCGAGAAGAACACCTCGCGGTTCGTCAGGCCGGGGTGATCCGCGAACATGGCCTGCGTCGACCTGGAGATGGCGGCGATGGCGTCCGCACCGTCTCCGAGACCGGGGACCATGGCGGCGCTGCCGCGCAGAGCGGTGAAGTAGCGCGCTAGGAACCCGTCGAGGTCCAGGTCGAGCAACGTCCCGTCAAGGTCGAAGAGGATGGCTCGCATCATGGGTGGAAGGATGCGGTAAAGTGTGCTCGATGTCACGCCGATAGGGGACACATGGAACCTGTCGATCAAGAGACACGGGTGGATGTCGGCGTAGTCGTCGCCAAACTTCGGACGCTGCCGCTCTTCGCCGAGCTCTCTCCTGCCGATCTGGCGGCTCTCGCCGGGCTCGTGACGTACCATCGCCTCCCCAAGGGGGCGATCATCGTGGCGCAGCACGAGCGAGGGTCTTCGATGTATCTCCTCGTCTCCGGACGGGTGAAGGTCTCGCTCGCGGCGCCCGACAACAGGGAGCTCGCTCTGAGCTTCCTCGACGCTCCCGCGCACTTCGGTGAGATGAGCCTGGTCGACTCGGAGCCGAGGTCGGCCGACGTCACGGCGATGACCAACGTCGAAGTGCTCCAGATCGACGGGAAGGACCTCTCCGCGGCGATACAGCTGCAGCCCAGATTGGCGCTCTCGCTGATCGCGACGCTCTCGCGCCGGCTGAGGCAGACCATCTCGCGCCTGGAGGACCTGGTCTTCCACGACGCGACGCATCGCGTGATGCGCGTGCTGCTGAACGTGGCCACCGCTTCGTACGAGACCTGCGGCGTGCCGGTGATCGGCGGGATGACGCAGTACCAGATCGCTACGCTCGCGGGCACGTCTCGCGAGACGGTCAGCCGGGCGGTGTCCGCGCTCGGCAAGGAGGGCGTCCTCGCCACGAAGGGCCGTCGGATCGTCGTCGACATCGTCCGGCTGCGCGAGCGTCTCGAGACCGACTGATCGTTCGGGACGCGTCGGGTCCTCCTCCCGCGGGGGATAGACCCCCTATGGGTCCGCGCTGGCGACGGCGGACGTCCGAAGGATCACGGGAGGCCCCACATGAAGGAGTTCACTGCCGAGGAGCTGGCGGGTTTCGACGGCAAGGACGGTCGTCCGGTCTACGTCGCGTACAAGGGTGTCGTCTACGACCTCTCCGACAGCACGATGTGGCTCGAAGGCGAACATGGCGACACGCACTTCGCGGGCGTCGACCTCACGGTCGAGCACGAGGACGCTCCGCACGACGCCCTGGTGACCGACTTCCCCGAGGTCGGGAAGCTCGTCTAGGCCCGTTCGAGCAAGGCGACCGTCTCGACGTGATACGTCTGCGGGAAGAGGTCGACCGGAACGGCAGACGCCAGCCGGTAGCCCGACTCCGCGAGCCGCGCGACATCGCGTGCTAGCGTGGTCGGGTCGCACGAGACGTAGACGATCCGCCCCGGCCGTGCCGCGACGAGCGCGCGCAGCGCGTCCGGGCGCATGCCCGCGCGAGGCGGGTCGACGACCGCGGCGTCGAAGACACCCAGTTCGGACAGGGCGCGGGCGGCGTCGCCCGGAGCGACCTGGGCCTTCAGGTCGTTCTCTTGCAGGTTGCGCCGCAGGTCGCGCACCGCGCTGCCGCCTGACTCCACGGCCACGACGGAGCCCGCCGCGGCCGCCAGCGGGAGAGTGAACGTCCCGACTCCCGCGTAGAGGTCGAGGACCCGGTCCGAGCCGTCCGCAGCGAGGCGCTCGAGCACGATCGCGACGAGCCGCTCGGCGGCCATCGTGTTGACCTGGAAGAACGAAGGCGCGGAGACGAGGTACGGACGCCCGGCGAGCCTCTCGCGCCATGCCCCGGGTCCGGCGAGGACCTCCACTCGCGAGACCGCGCGAGCGGACGTCGGGCCCTTCGTCAGGACGTGCGTGACGGTCGTCGCTCCGACCGCGGTGGCGATGGTGCCCGCCGCGGCGTGTCTGGGGAAGGGCCCCGGCGGGCCCCAGAGGTCGACGGCGACGTCGGGGGAGTGACGCGCGACGCGCAGGGAGACCCTCTCGATGCCGAGGCCGTGACGGCCCGCGAGGTACCTGAGCGCACCGCGCAGCGCACGCGGGGCGCCCTCCCGGTTCTTCGGAAGCAGGAGGCATGCGTCGACGGGGACGAACCCGTCGCCCTGGCGAGGAGCGAACCCCAGGGAGAGGCGGCCGTCCTCGGCGGCGCCGACGGTGAGTTCGACGCGGTTCCGGTAGCCGAGGGCGGGTCCGGCGTCGACGACGTCCTCCACGACCTCGCCCGTGACATGCCCGATCCGGGTGAGCGCCTCGGCGACGGCTCTCGTCTTCGCCGCGAGTTGCACGGCTGCTGAGACGTGCTGCCACTGACAGCCGCCGCACGTCCCGAAGTACGGGCAAGGTGGGACGACCCGCTCGGGCGAGGCCTGCACGATCTCGAGGACTTCTCCGATCACGTACCGGCCTCGGTCGGAGACGACCTTGGCCGTGACCACATCTCCGGGGCAAGCCCCGCTGAGGAAGACCGCACGACCATCGGCGGCGTGGGCGACCGCGTCACCGCCGTACGCGAGGCTCTCGACGGTAAGACGCATCGGATCGTCCATCGGGTCCTTCCGGTTGCCGACCGTGCCGGTCACGGTCCATCATACGGTATCGGGCGCGCCGCGCCCCGTGCGGGGGCCGCAGGCCCCGAACGAGGAGGTTGGGCGTCCCGTGGGGGAGAGCAGGATACTGATCGTCCACGACGACATGGGCCTCGTCGAGACTCTGAAGAACGCGATCGAGCAGGCCTTGCCGGGTTCGGAGGTCGCGTCCGCGATCTCCGCTCCACGCGCTCTCGGTCTGTGCATGAGCACCCCTCCGGACCTCGTGATAGTCGATGGGGACCTGACGGGGATGGACGGATACACGTTCACGAAGCAACTCCTGGAGGAAGAGGGCTGCTCCGGCGTCAAGGTCATCATCCTGGCCGAGAGCCCCACCGAGGCCTCGGCGCTCAAGGCGCGGCAGTCTGGAGCCGCGGCGCATCTCTCGCAGGCGGCGGACACGACGACGGTCGTCGAGAAGGTCGCGTCGCTCCTCTCGGTCGCCGCGGAGACCCCGCAAGCGCCCGTCGAGACTCCGCTTCCCGAGCCCGTCGGCGGCTACGGCGTGGCAGGGCCGCCCAGCGGAGTGCCGGTCGGGGCGGTCCAGGTGGGCAGCGCCGTGCCCGGAGGCGACGCCCCGGTCGTCGACGACCTCCTCCGCGAGATGGTCGACCGCGGCGGCTCGGACCTGCACATCGCGGTCGGTAGCGCTCCGGGCTTCCGCATCCGCGGCGAGCTCATACCGGTCGACGGGGCGAAGACGCTCACGCCGCGCGACACGCAGGACATGATCCTCAACCTGCTCTCCGAGGAGCAGCGACGTCGCTTCGAGACGGAGCTCGAGCTCGATTTCGCCTACAGCATCCCCGGACTCTCGCGATTCCGCGCCAACGTCTACCAGCAGAGGGACACCATGGCGGCCGTCTTCCGCGTGGTCCCCATCGCCGTCCCGACGCTCGAGGAGCTGGGGCTGCCGAAGGTCTGCAAGTTCCTCGCGGACAGGCCGCGAGGCCTGGTCCTCGTGACCGGTCCGACGGGCGCCGGCAAGTCGACGACGCTGGCGGCGATGATCGACCACATCAACGCGACGCGTCCGCTGCACATCGTCACCCTCGAGGACCCGATCGAGTTCATGCACAAGAACCAGAAGGCGTACGTCTCGCAACGCGAGATCGGCGAGGACACGCATTCGTTCGCGGGCGCGCTCAGGCGGGTGCTGCGACAGGACCCCGACGTCATCCTCGTCGGAGAGATGCGCGACCTCGAGACGATCTCCGCGGCCATCACGGCGGCGGAGACGGGCCACCTCGTGCTGGCGACCCTGCACACGACCGGCGGTCCCGCGACCGTCGACCGCATCATCGACGTCTTCCCTCCACACCAGCAGATGCAGGTGCGCATGCAGCTCGCCGGCACCTTGGAGGGCGTCCTGTCGCAGGTGCTGTTGCGCAGCACGGACGGTCGCTCCCGCGTTCTGGCGATGGAGATCATGCTCGGCGTGCCGGCGATCAGCAACCTCATCCGCGAGGGGAAGACGCACCAGATGCCGACGATCATCCAGGGCGGCGCCGCGCTGGGCATGCAGACGCTCGACCAGCACCTGAAGACCCTGCTGCAGGCGGGCAAAGTCACGTACGAGGAGGCCATAAGCAAGGCTCAGAACCCGCGGGAACTCGCGGCCATGGTCGGCCGGAAGATATAGGGTACATAGCCGGCGTGGACACCGTCATCGTCAGATGGAACGGCGGAAGGCGCTTCGTCGGCTGGGACGAGGCCGGCCACGGCGTCGTCATGGACTCGCCGAAGGAATACCACGGCGACGGTTCGGGCGCGCGTCCCCTCGAACTCGCCCTCTACGCCCTCGGCGGATGCACGGGCATCGACGTCATCTCGATCCTGGCCAAGCAGCGCCAGGACGTGCGCGACTTCGAGGTGCGTGTCACCGCCGGCCAGCGCGAGGAGCAGCCGCGCATCTATACCGAGGTAGCGGTCGAGTACGTCGTGACGGGACACGACGTCAATCCCGCGTTCCTCGAGCGCGCGGTCGCGCTCTCCGAGGAGAAGTACTGCTCGGTTCGGGGGATGTTCGGACCGCAGGTCCGGATCACGTCCTCCTGGCGCGTCGTCGAAGCCGAGTAGGGCAGGGGCAGCGGCGCGCGGTGTCCGATGCCGTCATCATGCCCGTCCATGACGAGGCGCCCACGGTGTGCGAGGTCCTCGATGCCGTGCGGGAGGAGTTCGCGGGGCTGGTCATCGTCGTCGACGACGGCTCCACAGATGGTAGCGCGGAGATCCTTGCGCACCGCCATGACATCGTCCTCGTGACGCACCCGGGCAACCTCGGCTACGGGCGCTCGCTCATCGACGGGTTCGCGCTCGCGCGCTCGGCGGGGGCCCGCCGCGTGCTGACGATGGACTGCGACGGACAGCACGAGCCCGCCCACATCGCGGCGTTCCTCGCGGCGATCGATTCGGGTGCGGACATCGTGTCGGGCAGCCGCTACCTGCCCGAGAGCGTCGCGATCGGGGAGACCCCCGGCCAGCGCCGCGAGGTCAACGAGCGGGTCGCGACCGAGGTGAACGCCGTCACGGGCTGGGGCATCACCGACGCGTTCTGCGGCTTCAAGGCGTACCGCGCCGGGATGCTGGACTGTCTCGACCTGTCCGAGCCAGGGTATGCCATGCCCATGGAGCTGTGGGCGAAGGCGTGGAGGTGCTCCGCTAGAGTGCGGGAACTGCCGGTGGAGCGGATCTACTCCGATGCGGACCGCTCGTTCGGTGAGGACCTGGACGATCCGGAGAGGCGATTCGCCTACTACTTGCGCGTTTGGCGCGATGCCCTTGGGAAGGACGAAGGATGATCGACGCGCTGTGCGTCGGGGCTCACCCCGACGACGTCGAGATAGGGATGGGCGGCACGGTAGCGGGCATGGTACGCCGCGGACTGGAGGTCGCGATCGTCGACCTCACGGACGGCGAGCCCACACCCGCGGGCTCTTCCGAGACGCGCGCGAAGGAGTCCGCCGCGGCGGCGGCCGTCCTCGGCGCACGCCGCCGCACCCTCGACCTCCCGAACCGCTCGCTCTTCGACGGAGTGGCGGAGCGCACGGCGCTGGCCGAGGTCATACGCGAGTTGAAGCCCCGGCTGCTCTTCCTGCCGTATCCCGAAGACGCGCATCCCGACCATGTCGCCGCCGCGGCGATAGGGGAGGCTGCCCGCTTCTGGGCGAAGTTCGTGAAGACGGAGATGTCCGGGGAGCCTCACTATCCGGAGAAGGTCTACCACTACTACGCCGTCCACCTGCGGCTGCTCAAGAAGCCGGCGTTCGTCGTGGATATCTCGCCCGACCTCGCGGCGAAGATGGATGCCCTGCGATGCTACGCGTCGCAGTTCTCCGCCAATCCCCGCAACGCCGAGGTGCTGCCGACGATGGAGATGATGGCCCGCTCGTGGGGCGCTCTCATCGGCACAGCCGCCGGTGAGCCGTTCTTCTGTCGCGAAGAGATCGGCGTAGCCCGCGTCGAGGACCTGGTCTAGGCACGCGCGATGGTCCACGCCAAGGGCACCACCCCGCAAGGTCACGGCGAGCTGCTCACCGTGCCGCCGTACGTCGAGTGGGCCGCGCTCGCCCGTGCGAACGCGCGTGTCGCGGCAGCGCTCGACGTGCGGATCGCGGGCGTTCCGGCGCGCGAGCTGCGCGCGGAAGCTCGCGAGACCGCGCTCGCGGCGGCCGCTGAGTTCTCGCGGTACCTAGGCGTCGAGGTGACGAGCGGCGCGGGGGCCGGCGCGCCGCTCGTGATGACCGGCCACCAGCCGCAGCTCTACCACCCCGGTGTCTGGGCGAAGGTCTTCCTGTTGCAGCGTCTCGCACAAGAGATCGGGGGCACGGGCATCGACCTTGTCGTCGACTCGGACGGTTTCGACGCGGTCGAGCTGACCGCTCCGTGTCTTCGCCCGGAGATCGAGCGATGCCGCCAGTACCTCGCGATCGGCGGCACGGATGCCTGCTACGCATGCTCTCCGGTGCCCTCGCTGGCGGACATCGAGACCTTCCGCGTGGCTGGGGAGCAGATGCTCTCGACCCTGCCCGCCCCGGCCCTGCCGAGGCATTTCGGCGCTTTCTGCGACGCGCTGGCATCGGCGAACACAGATGCGCGCAATCTCGCGGAACTCGTCACCTTCGCGCGCAGACGTTACGAAGCGAGCGCCGGGACGACGTACCTGGAGCTTCCCGTGACCGAGGAGGCCGTCACGGCACCGTTCCGGCGCTTCGCCGTGTCGCTGCTCGGGGAGGCCGAGCGGTTCGCACTGGCGTACAACGAAGCGCTCGCGGCGTACCGCGCGGCGAATCGCGTGCGCTCGGTCGTGCAGCCGTTCCCGGACCTGACGTTCGACGGCGATCTCGTGGAGACGCCTTTCTGGCTGGTGGGTGAGCGTGGGCGCACGGCCGTGTGGGCGCGTCAGGGCGACGTGACGGAACTGCTCGCCGGCGGCGAGGTCGTTTGCCGGCTGCCCGCCGACCCCGATGCGGCCGTCACCGCTCTCGAGGAGTCGGGTGTCCTGCTCGCGCCGAAGGCCGTCGTACTCACCGCATATCAGCGACTGCTCGTCGCGGATCTGTTCATCCACGGTGTAGGCGGAGGGCGCTACGACCGCGTGACCGACGACGTGGTCCGCCGCTTCTTCGGTGTGGACCTTCCGCCCTTCGTGGTGGCGTCGCTGACCGTCCAGCTCCCGCTGGGTGCGAGCGTGGTCGGCGACCGCGAGGTGGAGGAGGCCGAGAGGCGCGTGCAGACGGCGGAGCACAACCCCGACCGTCTGCTCGACGAGGTGGAGTTCGACGACGAGGCCGAGCGTGAGCGGGCCGAAGCGCTCGCTGAGGAGAAGGCGCGGCTCGTCGCCGCGATCGAACAGCCGGGAGCGGACCGCAAGGCGCTGGGCGCGGCGATCCGAGACGCGAACGCCGGGCTCGCGGACGTGCTCGCGCCGCTGGTGGCGGAGGCGCGCTCGCGCGCCGAGGACCTGCGCGCGCGCCGCGACGCGGCGGACATCCTCACCGACCGCACCTACCCGTTCTGCCTCTGGAGCCCACAGGAGATCCAGGACAAGGTGGGGTAACGCCGAGTCTAGCGTCTCACTCCAATCGCATCCAACTCCAACCTAGGCCTGCGCGCCGTCGCAAGATTCTCTATCGTCACCGTGTGGACCTCATTCGCGTTTCCCGCGATGCGCGGCCACGCCCACGCAGCCTGGCGGAATCTCGTGGACGGAGCATACGTGTCGAAGGTCGACCAAGCACCTCCGTCGACCCTGACCCGTGCCTTCCCTCGATCAGGCCCTTCCGTGACGAACAAGATCACCTGCCTGCCGTTGAATCGATAGACCGCCCTGGCTCCTGGTCTGGTCGTGGATCTCGCGGTGCCAAGGTAGAGCTGGGAAGACGTCGCGCTGGTCGACGCCCACATCCGAGCCGAGTAGGTCGCCACATCCTGGTCGAAAGGAACCACCGTCGCGACAGGCGGAGACCACGTACTCTGGTTGTCCGTCCAGTCCGTGGCTCTGACCCGGAAGTGGTACGTGTGGCCGACGGTGCCGGAGAAGATGCCGGACGTCTGAGTCGTGTCGTTCTTCCAGTCCGTCCACGCGCCCAGTGAGCCGTCCTTTCGCTGGACTTCGTAGGAGGCGATGCCCATCGTCGGCGTCGCGTCGCTTGCCGTCCAGCCGACCCTGAAGGTCCTGGTCTTGGACTGATCGGTCGAATATCGCGGCGCGGAAGCTCGAGCGAACGGTTTCGTCCGGTCCGGCCAGTATGGATTGAAGCTGCGTGCGGCCATGATGAACCAGGATGTGGCACCGACGTGCAGACGGTTGAGGTACACCAAGTCGAATCCCGTGGTCACTCCGTCGTGGCAAGCGGCCACGATGCCCCTGCCGTCCGAGTTCTCGGCCGAGACCTGTGCCCGGCGCAGCTCTCGCAGGTACGTGCCGGCCGCCTCGGTCTCACATGCCGCCCGATACGCCGTCACCATCTGCGCGGTCCCTTCGAACCAGATGCCGTCCAGGTCATCGTTGAAGTCGAAGCCGCTGAACCCAGGGCGAGCGTCGCTGTGATTCGGACAATCATGCACCGCGCAATCCGTTCGCGCATTCGCCTCGGCCCACGCAAGACCTTGTCGGTATTCCAGCTTCTCAGGGAAGGCAAGCACCGCCCACGCCTGGATGTCCACTGGGATGTTGGCGGTGTTCGTGGTCGTTCCGTCACCTAATGTGCCGGTCCAGAAGCGTCCCGAGTCAGAGTCCCACATCGCCTCGACCAGCCGCTTGGCATGGTTCGCCCGTTCGACCCAGGCGGTGTTTCCTGTTGCGGTGTGTAGCCGCCTGAAGGCCACGTAGAGATCGATGTTGTGCTCTGTGGACTTCCAGGTCTGTTTCTGGGGAGGATCGCTTGGCCAACCCCTGTAGCCCCCCATGTATCCGCCGATCGCAACCGAGTCGTCTCTCGTCTCGGTCTCGACCCACTCCCCCATCCTTCTTGCGGCTTCGAGATAGGCTGGGTCCCCTTTGTTCTCGTAGTAGTCGAGGAGCGCGATCATCGCCCAAGCGATGTTGCCCGTCGTGGAGCTCACCGCTTCCGGATCCTCGAGCCATCTCTTCCGAGTGTCGTCCCACCAACCAGGCAGTAGGGCATCGCCGTTCGACGTATCAGTGATGTCGCCGGAGCGATACGCGTTCCGCAACCTCCCATCGTCATAGTCTGGATCGTGATCCTGCGCGTAGATCAACGTATCGCCGATGATCTTGGCTCTGCGCCAATCGTCCGCGGTTCCGCGAGCCATGTATGACAGCATGGCCAGGGCGTTGTCATAGGTGAAAGCCACGTTGCCGAGTGGTTTGTCGGCGTCGGGATCGCGCAACTCGAAGCTCGTGAGCAGCCGGAGAGCGTTCGGTCTGGCTTTGTCGAACTGGATGTCGTCGAGATAGAAAGTGACGCCGTCGGGATTGCTGGCCTTGTCCGTCGCCCACGCGAACCCGCCGATCGTCGAGTTGAGATCCGAGGGCGAGAGTGACCGCTCGTATCGAATGTCGTCAAGGTAGAAGGTGGCTCCATTTGCGTTGCGCGATCTGTTCGTGGCCCAGCCGAAGCCGCCGATGACCCGAGACAAGTCCTTTCCGGTCAGGTCTATCGAGTACGTCGTCCAAGTGCTATCCAGCGAGACATAGCCCAGACTGGTCTTTGGACTCGAGTCGTAGTACGGCTTCGTCGGCGTGCCGGTCAACGGGTCTCGGCCGATGCCGAACGCGAAGAACTCCACCTGCTCTCCGCCGACCCGGCCGTGTGCCTTGAAGGTCAAGCGGGTGAAGCCTGCGAGGTCGAGACCTGCGGGGGAATCGCCCCATGCGTTGGCGGGACACTGCCAGTAGATGCCAGACCATCCTTGTGGGCCCGCCGCCGAGTAGTCGATCCGGATCGCCGTTCTCCCGGCGTACGGGTTGACGGTGTAGGTGTCGGTGAAAGTGATGTCGCCCAAGTCACCCATCGAGCCGCTCGGAGCGAAGCCGTTGGCCACGTGTTGATCGCGGTAGACATCGAAGTAGTCCTTGTCCAGCGGGATGGTGAACCGCTGCCACTCGTCGCTCAACCTCACGTAGCCGGTGCCGATGGGACCGAATGCATCCCGATCGGGCTTGGCGGGATCGTCGTTCGGGATCCTGTTGATCCCGCCGACCTTGAAGTCGACCCAACCGTCACCCGGATCTTCCTTCTTGCCCCAGAAGGTAAGCTGACTGGCTCCGCGAAGGTCCAATCCCCCAGTGAGATCGCCCCAGTTGTTCTCCGGATGTTGCCAGTAGATGCCGGCCCACCTGTTTCCCTGGGTCGCCTCGGCGGAATAGCGAATCCTGACCGAGGTGAGGCCGGAGTGAGGAACGGTTGCGGTGCTGTCGCTGGCGAACGTGACGTCAGCCCAGTCTCCCATCCACCCGGAGGGGATGTAGTGGTTGCCGCCGGAGTCCGCGTCCGTGTACACGTCGACGGTATGGTTGAACTTGTCCATCACGCTGTTGAGATACTCGTATCCGAGCGCGGTCGAAACCGTCGTTGATGTGTCGAGCGCCACAGCCGGTCTCGTCTCCGGTGGTCTCGAGATGGTTTGAGACGCAGCGCCCACCCCGACGGCGAATCCGACCATCGTCGTCGCCATAGAGAGGATTACCAGCGGATACCCGATCCTCTTGGCTGACATCGCGTTCGCCCCCCTCGCGGTCGATCATACGACCATCCAAGTGAAGAAACGAGCGCCACCACCTCTAGATGCACCTGGCTTTAGCAGTCCGTACGCGATGCCGCGCGATTCCTTGCGTGGCTTCCGCCCCCGCGCAATATCATACGCCCCTCTCACTGTCAGGCTCTGGACGGCCGGACGTCCTCCTTGCCCTCCTGCGCCCGCCCGCGCTACGATGCGGCCCTGCGGCCGTACCGGGCCGCCGTGACCCGCAGTCGAAAGGGAGTCTCACATGGGCAAGCCCGTCGTCGACAACTCGCTCTGCACCGCTTGCGGCATCTGCGTGGATGAGTGCCCCACGAGCGCGCTCGACCTCGATGACTTCGCCGTACTCGCCCGTCCGGACGATTGCTCCGAGTGCGGCACGTGCGCCGACGTCTGTCCGAACGAGGCCATCGAACTCAAGTAGGGTCTGCCCGCGATCAGCCGCGCGGGCCCTTCCCGTCGTCGATGTAGAGGCGCGGCTCCTTGCCTTGCAGCATCCCCACGAACCTCTTGTGGTGCGCGGCGTAGACGAGAAGCCCTATGGCTAGCGCGAAAGGCCAGTCGGGCGAGTGTAGTGCCAGCGCGGTCACGGGCAGCGCCGCAGCAGCGGCGACCTGACCGGCCAGCATGTACTTCGTCACCGCGATGACCAGCAGCGCGACGGTCAGCGCGACCACGAAGTAGCGCCAGTCGTAGATGAGCAGCGCCCCTCCGCCGGTCGCCAGCCCTTTGCCCGTACGCTCGAAGCGTCGCTTCAGCAACGCCATCCAGAGCGAGTAGTTGTGTCCGACGACCGCGCCCGCGAGCGCCACCGCTGGAGCCGCCACGATCGTTGCGGGCAGCAGGCGCGTCGCACCGACCGCGAGCATCCCCTTCGAGGCGTCCGCCACCATCGCGACGACGAACCAGCGCCAGGAGCCGGTCGAGCGGCGCACGTTCATCGCGCCGACGTTGCCGGTGCCGTGCGCGGCGATGTCCTCTCCGGTCACGCGGCGCACGATGACGTACGCCCACGGTACGGACCCGATCAGGTACGCGGCCGCGAAGACCGCCGCGCCCCACACGAACCGGCTCACGGCGCAGGGATCACGCACTCGATAGCGGAGGGCAGCATCGAGACCTCGTAGCGGCTCTCGAGCATCACCTCGCCGTCGATCTGCGCGGGGAGCGGGCCGTCGCCCGACTCGATGACTAGCGACGTGTGGCGCTCCATGTGGACCGGGCGCATGCGCGTGTGCTTCCCCATGATGACGAACGGTAGTCGCATGAGCGCCTGGGGCAGCGAGAGCGGGTCGATCACGCAGGTGTCGAAGAGCCCGTCGTCGGGGATGGACGCCGGCGTGATGAAGAAGCCGCCCCCGTACGTCGGTCCGTTCGTGACCGCGACGATCAGCAGGTCGGTCTCTTCGGCCGGCGCGCCGTCCCACGAGACGCGCACGTGGTGGGGGTAGAGCTCGTTGAAGAGCACGTGCATGAGTGCGGTGAGGTAGAGCCAGATGCCCGAGCGGCCGGTGGTCGACTTGTACTCGACCGCCTTCATCGTGACGCGCGCGTCGAGGCCCGCCGCGAACGAGTTGTTGAAGTACACGCCGTTGCACACGCCGACGTCGAAGCGGCGGCGGTTGTCGGCCATGAGCTGTATCGCGGCGGCGGCGAGGTCGACGGGCACGCCGTACGTACGTCGCGTGTCGTTGCCGGAGCCGGTCGGCAGCAGGCCGAGCGCCGGGCGGCTGCCTTCGGGGCGGCGCATGATCCCGTTGAGGACCTCGTGGACGGTGCCGTCGCCCCCGACGGCGACGAGGAGGTCGTAGCGGTCGTCGGCCTGCTCGGCGATGACGGCCGCGTGGCCCATGCGCTCGGTCAGCACCGTGTCGTGCGGCAGCGACTGCAGCATCCGCTCCACCGCGGGGACGAGCTTGCCCGTCTCGCCGTGCTTGGCGACCGGGTTCACGATGACGAGCGCCCGTCCGACTGCCACCTCTGCCTCCCCGATAGCGGTTCCAGGGCCGATTGTGGTAGCGTGACTTTCCACGCCCTCGTAGCTCAGTGGATAGAGCGTCTGCCTCCGGAGCAGAAGGCCACAGGTTCGAGTCCTGTCGGGGGCGCCATCACGGCATACGAAGGAGGAGGCCTTACGCCTCCTCCTTCTCCTTCTTGGTGGCCTCGATGATCTTCTTCGCCATGTCGAAGGGGACCTCGGCGTATTCGCCGACCTTGATGGTGTAGCTGCCGGTCCCGTGCGTGAGCGAACGCAGCTGGATGGCGTAGTGGACGACCTCGGCGTAGGGCACCGTCGCCTTGATGACCTGCCGCTTGCCCTTCGCCTCCATGCCCAGGATCTTGCCGCGCTTCGAGGACATGTCGCCCATGACGGCCCCGGCGTACTCCTCGGGCATCTGTATCTCGAGGTGTGCGATCGGCTCGAGAAGCACCATGTCGGCCTTCTCGGCGGCTGCGCGGAACCCGATGCGGGCGGCGGTCCGGAACGCCATCTCGGACGAGTCGACGCTGTGGTAGCTGCCGTCGTAGACGCAGACCTTCACGTCGACGACGGGGTAGCCGGCGAGCACGCCTTCGGTGAGCGTGTTCTGGACGCCCTTGTCGACGGCGGGGATGAACTGGCGCGGGATCTTGCCGCCGACGATCTGGTCGACGAACTCGTAGCCCGCGCCGGGATTGGGCTCGAGGCGCAGCCAGCAGTCGCCGAACTGTCCGCTGCCGCCGGTCTGCTTCTTGTGGCGGCCCTGCGCGGAGGCGATCTTACGGATGGTCTCGCGATAGGGGATCCGCAGCTCGATGAGCTCGGCCTCGACGTTCGCCTTCGTCTTCAGCCGGTTGAGAGCGGTGTCGATCTGGATGTCGCCGAGGCCGGAGAGCACCGTCTGGTGCGTCTCGGGGTCGCGGCGGATCGTCAGCGTCGGCTCCTCGTCGACGATGCGGTTCAGCGCCGTGCCGAGCTTGTCCTCGTCGGCTTTGTTCTTCGCGACCACCGCGACGGGATAGAGCGGCTCGGGCAGGGGCATCGGAGCGTAGCTGACGTCTCCCGAGTCGGAGAGGGTGTCGTCCGTGCGCGTGTCGGCGAGCTTCGGGAGGATGGCGATGTCGCCGGCGGCTGCGGCCTCCACGTCGACCGATTCCTTGCCTCTCATGGAGAAGACGTGCCCGATGCGCTCCTTCTTGCCGGTGCGCGGGTTGCCCGCTTGGGTATCCGGCTTCAGCGTGCCCGTGACCACCTTCACGAAGTTGAGGTGGCCAAGGTACGGGTCGGAGACGGTCTTGAAGACGAACGCGGACATGGTGCCGGACGACGAGACGGGCACGTCCTTGCCGTCGGTCGTCGTCCACGGTGCGCGCTCGGTCGGGGCGGGGAAGAAGCCCACGATCTCGTCGAGCAGGTCCTCCACGCCTTGCAGGGTGGTGGCGGAACCCACGAAGACCGGCACGAAGATGTGCTGCGCGATCGCCTTGTCCAGAAGTGTCTCGAGCTCCTCCTGGGTCAGCCGCTCGCCCTCGAGGTACTTCTCCATGAGGTCGTCGTCGGCTTCGGCCACGAGTTCGCAGAGCTTCTCGCGAGCCGCTTCCGCCGCGTCGGTCATGTCGGCCGGGATGTCGAATACCTCTTCTTTGTCGCCTTCGTGGTGGTAGGCCTTCATTCGGATGATGTCGACCACGCCGCGGAAGTCCTGTTCGCACCCGATGGGAAGCTGGACGGCGCCGATCCGGTGTCCGAAGGCCTCGGTGAGAGAGGTCATGGCGGCGTCGAAGTCGGCGTGCTCCTTGTCCATCCGGTTGATGAACACAGCGCGGGGGGTGCCGGTCTCCTCGGCGGCCTCCCACAGCTTCTCCGTCTGGACCTGCGGGCCGGAGACGGCGTCGACGACGAACAGTGCGGCTTCGGACGCGACGATCCCGGCGATGGCGTCGCCGATGAAGTCCGAATACCCCGGGGTGTCGATCACGTTGATCTTGCAGCCCTTGTGCACGATCGGAGCGAGCGAGAGGTTGATCGTGAACCGTCGGCGCTTCTCCTCCTCGTCGTAGTCGAGGTTCGAGTTGCCGTCGTCGACCCTGCCGAGCCGCTTCGTCTCGCCGGCGACGAAGAGCATCGCCTCCGCGAGCGAGGTCTTGCCGGCTCCGCCATGGCCCACGAGCGCGACGTTGCGGATCTTGTCGGTGGTGGGTGCCGCCACTGCGTCTCCTCCTTCACGCGCCACGCGCGTTCTCCGTATCGAGCGGCCGTCGCCGTTGGGCGTGGCGGCCGGGCAACAGCGTAGCAGGACGACCGCGCGAGCGCATGCCCCGGCACCCGCGCGGGAAGGACGGCTTACAAGCCGAGCGCGGCCTTGCTAGAATGATGCGGGTTCCGGCGGCCGGTGAAGCCGGACGCAGACCGCGAGAGGGGTTCCATACATGTCGAGATCCGCTGCGCGAGCGATCGCCGCCGTCCTTCTCGTGGGGGCCGTCTTCGCGCTGCAGGGTTGCGCCAAGCAGGCGTCGAGCGCGGAAGAGGCGGCGGCGCAGCAGGCGGCCGATGCGCAGTCGACAGCGGGGGGAGAGCCGATGCACGTCTCTACGACGAAGGTGGGCAAGGCTCCGATCGTCGTGATCAAGACTTCGAAGGGCGACATCACCGCCGAACTCTATCCCGCGGATGCCCCCAACTCGGTCGCGAGCTTCGTCGAGCTCGCGGATTCTGGCTTCTACGACGGCATCAAGTTCCATCGCGTCGAAGCCGGATTCGTCATCCAGGTCGGGGATCCGCAGACGAAGGTCCTCTCCGCTCAGGAGATCATCGACATCGTGACCCGCCAGAAGGCGAACCAGGTCGCGCCGGAGGACCCGACGCTGGGTACCGGCAACCCGGGCTGGCGCATGAAGGCCGAGTTCAACCCCCGCAAGCACGTCGACGGGACGCTCGCCATGGCGCGAGCGACCGACCCGGACTCCGCGGGCTCGCAGTTCTACATCTGCCTCGGACCACAACCGAGCCTGGACAACCAGTACACGGTGTTCGGCCAGGTGATCAAGGGTCTCGACGTAGTCCACAACATCGCGGTCGGTGACGTGATCACGTCGATCACCGTGCAGGACCAGTAGGCGAGGGCGTGGACCAGGTCCGCTTCCAGGAGGCCGAGCGCGCCTACGCCGATGGCGACTGGCGCGCCGCCGCGAAGGCCTTCCTCGCATCCGCTACCGGCGGTGTGGAGGGGAACGGGCCGGCTTACCATCTGGCCGGTAACTCCCTCGTGCGGCTGCGCCGTCACAACGACGCCATCACCGTCTACCGTCACGCTCTCGAGGATCCCAGATACGCGAAGCGACCCTCCGTGTGGTTGAACCTGGGAGCGGCGTATTCGGCCGCCGGCAGCTATCCCGAGGCGGTCGACACGTACGCCTCGGCGATCGGGGAGCCGGGCCAGACGGCGGCATACAAGGCGCACCAGGGCATGGCCGGCGCGCTCTACGAGATGGGACGCGTCGCGGACGCCGCGAGGGAGTACCGCGCGGCCGCCGTCGACGAAGGGAACCCGGATCCGGGCAAGGCGCTGAACAACCTCGGTCTGTGCCTGATGGCGTTGGGCCGTCCCGAGGATGCCGTCGAGGCGTACCGCACCGCGTCCGGGATGGCGGAGTACGCCGGCAAGGGCAGGTCGTTGGCGAACCTCGGTCTGGCCTACACGACGCTCGGCCGTCATGAGGAGGCCGTGAAGTCGTTCAAGAAGGCCTCGGAGCTGCATAGTCATCGTCTCTCGGTGCCGGCGCTCGCGGCGTACGAGGCGAGCGCGGCCGCGATATCGGCGCCGTCTCCGCAGACCGTGGACGGTTGGACGACGGGGGAGCTTCCCACAGCGCCTGAGTCCGCTCCGGTGGCTGGGTCCGTCCAGGCGTCGGGAGTCCCCATCGCGGGTGCTGCGGCGGACTCGAGGTTCTTCACGGCGACCGAGGACGAGATGCGCGAGCGCGACCGCACGGCGCGACGCGAGGAGCGCGAGGAGTACCGCGCGGAGCGCAATCCGTGGGTGGTGGCCGCCGTCTGGATCGTGGGCGTCCTCCTGGTCGTCGGCGCCGTGCTCGGCGCGTGGGCGCTCGGCCTGGGCTGGCCGACGCAGAACGCCACGGTGAAGGGCCTGCTCGACGCCCATCAGAACGGCAAGGAGGTCGCGCGCTATTGGGTCGCCGTCCCCGACGTCGATGTGAGCAAGGAGATGGCGAACCTGCCTCCGACTTACCGTTCGTTCACCGTCGACTCGATCGAGCGTTCCGCGCTGTCCTCGAAGGCCTCCGTCACGGTCACGCTGGAGAAGGGCGCTCCGCTGCACTATGAGGTCACGCTGGGCCGCGAAGGCGTCGGCTGGAAGGTGACAGGGATCTCGAACGACTGGCGCTCCACGGGCGGCGGGTCCTGACCCGCGGGAAGGTGAGGTATGGAGAAGACCTACGTGATGATCAAGCCGGACGCCGTCGCGCGCGGGCTCGTCGGTCGGATCGTCGACCGCTTCGAGTCGGCCGGGCTGACCATCGAGCGGATGGAGCTCGCCGCGCTCACGCGGGAACAGGCGGAGGCCAACTACGCCGAGCACGCGGGTAAGCCCTTCTACGAGGGGCTCGTCTCGTATGTGACCTCGGGCCCTGTCGTCAAGATGGTCGTGGTGGGTCCCGGAGCGGTCGCTGTCTGCCGCAAGCTCATGGGCGCCACGGACCCGGCGCAGGCCGCTCCGGGTACCATCCGGGGGGACTACGGGCTCGAGCTGGACGCGAACGTCGTCCACGGCTCCGATTCGCTCGCGAGCGCCGAGAGGGAGATAGCGATCTTCTTCGCGTGACGCACGCTCCATCGCGGCGATATCTCGCCGCCGTCCGCACTCTGCCGGGAGTAAGGGGACGCCGTGTTCTTTCGCATCATGGATAAGGGCCGCCTGCCCGATCTCGTGAGCGGTCTGGCTCGCGAGTTCGAGGTCATCGGGCCCATCGCCAAGGGGGACAAGTTCGTCTTCGCCCCCGTGCACGAGGCCTCTGAGTTGCGGCTCGACTACGATACGACGCTCTTGCCGCCCAAGCGGTGGTTCTTCCCGCCCGAGGAGGCGCTCATGCGCTTCCGCGTCGCGGACAACGAGGTCGTCGACGACGCGGTGTGGGCCAATCCGCGCGTCCTGTTCGGGCTGCACCCGTGCGACATCAACGGGCTGCTGCTCATGGACAACGTCTTCAACGGGAAGTACATCGACCCGTACTACAAGGCCCGCAGGGACGCCACGCTGCTCGTCGGCGTGAGCTGCACGCCTTCGGACACGTGCTTCTGCAACGCGTGGAGCACGGACGAGGTCCATTGGGGGTTCGACATCTTCCTCTCCGACCTCGGGGACCGCTACTTCGCTTCGGTGCGCACGGTCAAAGGCGCCGAGCTCCTCGACCGCCACGTCGAGACGCGAGACATCACCGACGAGGACACCGCCGAGTTCCAGCGAGCGGTCAAGAGGTTCAAGAAGTCCTTCATGCACGACCTCGACACCTCGCAGCTGCCGCTCCTGCTCGACGCGAAGTTCGACAGCCCCATCTGGGACGAGCTGGGCAAGCGCTGCCTGAGTTGCGGCGCGTGTTCGATGGTCTGCCCGACCTGCTACTGCTTCGACGTGCGGGACGATCTCGACGCCGATCAGCAGATGGGCACGCGCGTGAGGAAGTGGGACTCCTGCCAGTTCAGGCAGTTCGCCGAGGTCGCTCACGGCGAGAACTTCCGTGAGAGTCGCGCGAGCCGCGTGAAGTACCGCTACTACCACAAGCAGTGGGGCTACCTCAGCAAGTTCGAGAGGGTGCTGTGCGTCGGCTGCGGGCGTTGCGCCCGCGCGTGCCTGGCCGGCATCAGCCCGATGGAGGTCGTCAGCGCGCTGGAGAGCGGAGGTGAGGTGGTATGAGAGACGGGCAGCACGCCGATCTCGGCAGCGTCACGCGAGACATCACGGCGAACCCGTACCGGCCCTGGCCGGCGAGGATCACCTCGATCCTCGACCTCACGGAGAAGGAGAAACTCTTCGAGCTCCGTCTCATCGACGAGGACGTGCGGGAGGCGTTCCAGTTCCACTCGGGTCAGTTCGTCGAGCTCTCCATCTTCGGGGTGGGAGAGGCGCCGATCTCCATCTCGTCCGCACCGAGCAAGGCCGGCTTCATCGAGCTGTGCATCCGCGAGGCCGGGGACGTGACGGGCGCGATGCACCGCAAGCAGTGCGGCGACGTGGTCGGCATCCGCGGGCCGTTCGGGCGCGGGTTCCCCTTCCAGCAGATGAAGGGCTCCGACGTCCTGCTCGTCGCGGGCGGGCTCGGTATCGCGCCGCTCAAGTCGCTCATCAACCACATCCACGACGAACGTCACGAGTTCGGCCGGGTGACGATCCTCTACGGCGCGCGCACGCCAGCCGAGGTGCTCTTCCGCTACCAGTTCGACATGTGGAAGCACCGGGACGACTTCGACCTCATCCTCACGGTCGACGTATCGGACGAGGAATGGGAGGGCGAGGTCGGTCTCGTCACCAAGCTCTTCGACAGGATCGAGATCGATCCGCTCAACACGTACGGCGCGATCTGCGGGCCTCCGGTCATGTACAAGTACGTCATCGCCGAGATGCGCAAGAAGCAGATGGACGTCGACAAGATCTACGTGAGCTTCGAGCGCCGCATGAAATGCGGCATCGGCAAGTGCGGCCACTGCGGGGTAGGTCACCAGTACGCGTGCGTCGACGGGCCGGTCTTCAACTACTGGGAAGCCATGAACCTGCAGGAGGCGATCTGACCATGCGACCGAAGCTCGCGGTCTTCTCACTAGCCAGCGATTTCGGCTGCCAGGTCCAGATGACGAACATGGAGGACGTGCTCCTCGACGTCCTGGGATTGTTCGAGATCGCGTACTGGCAACTACTCTCGTCGGGTCACGTCCCCGACGAGTACGACGTCGCCGTCGTCGAGGGCGCGGTCACGTCCGACGAGCACGTGGAGCTGCTCCGCGACATCCGCCGGAAGGCGAAGATAGTCGTCGCCATCGGGGCGTGCGCGATCACCGGAGGTATCCCCGCGATGGTGACGGGAGGCCGCACGCCGGTCTCCGTCACGAGCGTCATCGACGTCGACTACGTCGTTCCCGGATGTCCGATCGACCCCCCGGAGTTCGTGCGCGTCGTCTCGCGTGCTCTGCAGGGCCTCTCCGACGCGACGCCCGCCGAGCCGCTCTGTTCGACGTGCAAGACGAAGGAGAACGTCTGCTTCTGGGAGAGCGGCGAGGTCTGCCTCGGAGTGCTCACGCGCAACGGGTGCGGCGCGCGCTGCGTCACGCTCGGGAGGGCCTGCAGCGGGTGCCGTGGGCTCGCCCCGGAGGCGAACCTCGACTCCGCCCGGGAGGTCTTCACCAAGCACGGAGCGGATCTCGCCGCGGTGGTGTCGCGGCTCGAACTGTACAACGCCGTCGAGGAGGTGACGTTCTAGGATGCCGAGCATATCTGTCGAGCACGTCGCCAGGATCGAAGGCCATGGGACCATCTCGGTCGACGTCGAGGGCGGGGCGGTCGCGTCGGTCCGCCTCGACGTCATCGAGCCCGCGCGGTACTTCGAATCGATGGTCGTCGGACGCAGGTTCGACGACATCCCGCTCATCACGTCGCGCATCTGCGGTATCTGCTCGCCGAACCATGCGCTGACGGCCATCAAGGCCCTCGAGGCCGCGCTGGGCGTCGAGGTGTCGCCGCGCACGCGTCTTCTGCGGAAGCTGCTCGTGTACGGCTCCTACCTGCAGAACCACGCGACGCACCTCTACGTCTTCGCCGCGCCCGACTTCGTCGGCCAGGCGAGCGTCCTCCCGCTGGCCGCATCGCATCCCGAGGTGGTGCGTCGCGCGCTGCGCATCAAGAAGCTCGGCAACGACCTCACGACGCTCGTCGGCGGCCGGCCGGTGCATCCCGTGACCGCGGTCGTGGGCGGGTTCACCTCCGAGCCGGACCAGCGCGATCTCGAGAAGATGCGCGACTCTCTGCTCGCCATCGCGGACGAGGCCCTCGAGACGGTCTCGCTGTTCGCCTCGTTCGAGGTGCCGGACTTCGCGACCTCCGGAGACATGCTCGCGCTCGTCGCCGACGACGACTATGCCATCTACGAGGGCGATATCGCGTCGCTCGACGGCGGATGGCGGCGCCCGGTCGCGGACTACCGCTCCATGGTGCACGAGGAGGTCGTCGCGCACGGCAACGCGAAGCACAGCACCGTGGACGGCCGGACCTTCATGGTCGGCGCCCTGCCTCGCATCGACCTCTCCTCGGGCCGGTTCGGCGCGCGGGCACGTCGCGCGCTCGAAGCCGCGGGGCTCGAGGTCCCCTCGCGCAACCCCTTCGCCAACAACGTGTGCCAGGCCGTCGAGCTCGTCGACGCGGCCGAGCGCTGCGCCGGCTACGTGGAGCGGATCCTCGAGTCGGACGGATCCTCGCTCCCCGTGCCGTTCGTCGTGCGAGCCGGATCGGGCGTCGGAGCGACGGAGGCGCCGCGTGGGACTCTCTACCACGGCTACAGCGTGGACGACGACGGCATCGTCACCGCGGGGGACGTCATCACCCCGACCGCCCAGAACCTCGCGAATCTCGAGTCGGACATGCGCTCCTTCGCCCCGACGGTCGTCGACCGGCCGCGCGAGGAGTTCACGCTGTTGATCGAGCAGCTCGTGCGTGCGTACGACCCCTGCCTCTCCTGCGCCGTGCACTGAGAGCGGGGGCATCGTCTTTACGCGGAAGGGCGGGCCGCACACCCGCCCTTCCGGATATTCCCGAATATATTTTGCAGGAGTCCGGCCGACCGGCTAGAATCCAATCCTCATATCGCGTCGGGCTCGCAAGGGGGTCTGTGTGGCAAGGAGCGCGTTCGCAGGTGGCGTCCATCCTCCGGCAGGGAAGACGGCGACCTCGGGGAAGCCGATAGAGCGCCCCCCGCTGCCGTCGAAGCTGTTCGTGCCGATGTCGCAGCACCTTGGCGCCCCGTGCGAGCCGACCGTCGCCGTCGGAGACCGCGTGGTCCGCGGCCAGCTCATCGGCAGCGTCGACGCGATGGTCAGCGCCCCCGTTCACGCGCCCGCCTCGGGCGTGGTCGACGCGATCGCGCCCGTCCTCCTCACGTCCGGAGTGCGCGCCCCCGCCGTCGTCATCGCGACCGATCCCGATCAGGACCTAGAGGCCTTCGAGCCGATCGCGCATGCCCATGACGTTCGCGCCGCGGTGCGTGCGGCCGGGATCGTCGGCCTCGGAGGCGCGGCGTTCCCGTCGGTCGTGAAGCTCACCCCGCCTAAGGACATGCGGCTCGATCTGCTCATCGTGAACGGCTGCGAGTGCGAGCCGCGCTTGACGTGCGACCATCGGCTCATGCTCGAGCACGCGGAGCAGGTCGTCTCCGGCTCCAAGGTCGTTGCCTCCGCCGTCGGGGCGGAGCGCATCGTCATCGCCGTCGAGGACGACAAGCCCGACGCTGTGGAGGCCTTGCGCGCGGCCGCCGACGGTGGCGTCGAGGTCGTCGCTCTGCCCGTGCGCTACCCGCAGGGCGGAGAGAAGCAGCTCATCCTCGCGATAACCGGTCGCGAGGTCGGACACGGCCAACTCCCGGCTTCCGTCGGCGCCCTCGTGCACAACGTCGCGACCATCGTCGCCATGCTCGAGGCCATCGAGAACGGGCGGCCGCTGATCGAGCGCGTCGTGACCGTCACCGGCGCCGTGAAGCGGCCGGGCAACTACCTGACGCTGCTCGGCACACTCGTGAGCGATCTCATCGAGGCGGCTGGCGGACTCGACGGCCCGGTGGGCAGGGTGGTCGCCGGCGGGCCGATGACCGGCGCCGCGCTGGGCTCTCTCGACGTCCCGATCGTCAAGGGGACGTCCGGCGTCCTGGCGCTGCGTCCCGACGAGGCCGCGCCGTGCGTCGACGGCGACCAGCCGTGCATCCGCTGCCGCCGGTGCGCCGACGCGTGCCCGATGGGGCTGTCGCCTTTCGCTCTCGGTACCTACGCGGACAGGCGCATGTGGGACAAGACGTCGGCTCTGCACACGCTCGACTGCATCGAATGCGGCTGCTGCAGCTACGTCTGCCCGACGCAGCGTCCGCTCGTACAGCTCATCCGCCTGGCGAAGGCCATGGCGCTGCTGCAGGGGGCGGCGCTGTGAGCGAGCAAGAGACGGTCCGCCTCCCGCAGGTCGCGCCTTCGCCTCACATCGCGGCGCCGGCGTCCGCGTCCGGGATCATGCTCGCCGTGGTCGCCGCTCTCGTCCCGACCGCGGTATGGGCCGTCTACAACATGGGCGCTCCGGCCGCGATCACGTTCGCGAGCGCGATCGTCGGGTGCATGGGGACCGAGGCGCTCTGGTGCGCGGTGGCGAAGCGCAAGCAGACGCTGCGAGACGGGAGCGCGCTGCTCACGGGCATCCTCCTCGCGATGTGTATGCCGCCGATGACGCCCTGGTGGATCACGTTCGCCGCGGGCGTCGTCGCGATCGGTCTCGGCAAGATGATCTTCGGCGGGCTCGGCTGCAACCTCTTCAATCCAGCGCTCGTCGGCCGAGCGTTCGCCGTCATCTCGTGGGCCGGAGTCATCTCCGAGAGCCCGGGCCGCGGATGGTTCCGCACGCTCGATCTGCCGGGCAAGGCCGGTCTCGACGCTGTGACCGGAGCGACGAGGCTCGCGCTCGCCGCCGCCGACCGCGCCGCGCACGGCGGATACGGCTACGACCTCTCGGCGCAGTACGCGCCGCTGCTCTGGCGCAACCTCGAAGGCTCGCTCGGCGAGGTCTCCGGCGCGCTCCTCCTGCTCGGTGGCCTCGTGCTGGTCGCCGCACGTATCGTCGATTGGCGCATCCCCGCCGGGTACATAGGCTCCGTCGCTCTGTTCTCGTGGCTGACCGGCTCGAACCCTGGGTTCGACGTGCTCGCCGGCGGAGTGCTCCTCGGAGCGTTCTTCATGGCGACCGACTACGTGAGCAGCCCGATCACGCGCAACGGCCGGCTCGTGTACGCCGTGGGGTGCGGGACGCTCGCTTCCTGCGGAAGGTTCTTCGGCACGTCGATGCCCGACACGACGACCTTCGCGATCCTGTTCATGAACGGGCTCGCGCCGCTGATCGACCGCGCATTCACTCCGCGTACGTACGGGTGGCCGCGCCGTGGATAAGACAGCGATCAAGCTCGTGGTCTCCACCACCGTCGTCTGCATCGTCGCGGCCGCAGGGCTCGGCATGACGTACGGCGTCACGAAGGACCGCATCGCGAAGATGGACCGCGAGGCCGAGGTCGCCGCGCTGCGCGCGGTGCTGCCCGACGCGAAGCGTTTCTCGAAGGTCGCCGCCGCCGAGGATCTCGCCGCCGCCAAGAAGGCTGCGGGCGAGGTCACGTTCGTCTCCGCATATAGCGCCAGTTCCTCGGGCGGGGACCCGGCGGGGTGGGGCGTCAGGGTCGCCTCCCGCGGATACGGCGGTCCTATGCAGCTGGTTATCGGATTGGATAGAGACGGGAAAGTGACGGGTGTCAGCATAGTCGCCATGAACGAGACGCCCGGTCTCGGCACCAAGGTCCTGACGGAGAAGTGGTTCATGCGACAGTTCACGAAGCTCCCCGCGGGAGCCAGCGACGCCGACCTCCGGAAGCTCGACGCGATCAGCGGGGCCACGAAGTCGTCGCGGGGCGTCAGGCATGGTGTCGAAGCGGCGGTACGTGTCTGGCGGGCGGCGTTCGGCGGGGGAGGCGGGAACTGATGGGCGCTTGGCGTAAGACCTTCATGGACGGTATCTCGCTCGAGAACCCGCTGACGGTGCTCATGATCGGTCTCTGCGCGACTCTCGCCGTCACGTCGAAGCTCGAGGGTTCGTTCTTCATGAGCATCGCCGTGATCTTCGTCCTCGTGATGAGCAACGTGCTGGTCTCCGCGATACGGAAGTTCACCCCCAACGAGGTGCGCATACCGATCTTCATCGTCGTGATCGCGTCGTTCGTGACGATCGTCGACCTCTCGATGAAGGCGTTCGTGCCGGGCGTCTACGCGCTGCTCGGCATCTGGATCCCCCTCATCGTCGTCAACTGCATCATCCTCGGACGTGCCGAGGCGTTCGCCTACCACAACACGGTCTGGCTCTCGATCGCTGACGGGCTCGGCATGGGCATCGGGTACTCGGTAATCATGGTGATGCTCTCCGTGGTGCGTGAGCTCTTCGGGACGGGCCGGATCGTCTTCCTCGGGGCCCAACTGCTGGCGTTGCCGGCATGGTTCAAGCCTCCCGGGATCCTGCTATCGTTCCCAGGCGCGTTCATCCTGTTCGGGTTCGTCATCGCGGGGTCGATAGCCTTGAACCGCAAGCTCAGGGCGCGCGCCAAGGCCAGCGGCCGCGAGATACCGCCTCCGCCGGAACCGGGGTGCTGCTGATGGGTACTCTGAGCCATATGGCACTGCTCTTCGTCGGAGCGGCGCTCATAAACAACATCCTGCTGACACGGTTCATCGCCCTGTGCTCGTTCTTCGGCATCAGCAACGACATGGACACGTCGGTCGGGATGAGCCTCGCCGTGATCTTCGTCATGGTCATGGCGTCGACGGCGACGTGGCTCCTGTGGAACGTGGTGCTGGCGCCACTCGGCGTCGGTGAGTTCCTCTACATACCCGCGTTCATCCTGATCATCGCGGCACTCGTCCAGTTCGTGGAGATGTACCTGCGAAAGGCGAGCCCGGCGCTCTACCGCGCCATGGGCATCTACCTGCCGCTGATCACCACCAACTGCGCGGTCCTCGCCGCGGCCACGGAGGTGGCGAAGCCAGGCTTCTTCAAGATGAACATGGCGTACAGCTACGGGTTCTTCGAAGGCCTCGTGTACACGATCGGGGTCGCCGCTGGGTACGGTTTCGCTCTCGTGAGCTTCACCGCTCTCAGGGAGCGTCTCGAGACCGCGCCCGTCCCGGCCGCGCTCCGCGGGATACCGATGGCGTTCATCACCGCGGGACTGTTGTCCCTCGGGTACGTGGGACTAGGCGGGTTGTTCGGGCTGTGAGCGGACGGACGCGGACGGAGAGACGCTGAAGTGGATCCGATGCTCGTCTTGAAGGCGGTACTCGTGCTCGCGGCGCTCGGCGCGTTCTCCGCGGCGCTGCTGGCCACCGCCGCGAGGCGTTTCCATGTCGACGTCGACCCGAAGGTCGAGCTGGTCTTCGAGGCGCTGCCGGGCTCGAACTGTGGGGCGTGCGGCAATCCGTCGTGCTTCGCCGTCGCCGAGCGCGTCTCGGCCGGCTCGCTGAAGGTCGACACGTGCGTCGCCGGCGGCCAGTCCGTCGCCGACGCCCTCGCGAAGGTCCTCGGCGTCACCGGGGTCGAGGTCGAGGCGTCGGTGAGCGTGCTCCACTGCGGCGGAGGCACCCGGTCGGCGCGTTCGTACCGCTACAGCGGGCTCCACTCGTGCAACGCGGTCGCGCGTCTCGCAGGCGGCCCTCTGCGCTGTCCCGCCGGATGCATCGGGTTCGGCGACTGCGCTCGCGCGTGCCCCTTCGATGCGATCATCATGGGCGACGACGGTCTTCCCATCGTCGACCTCGAGGCTTGTACCGGATGTGGCATCTGCGTGCGGGAATGCCCGCGTGCGGGGTCCCATCACCTTCTCGAACTCCTGCCTGTCGCCACCAGGGTCGTCGTCCGCTGCTCCACGCGCGAGCGCGTGAAGGAACGCCGCGAGAGCTGCCCGGTCTGCTGCATCGCGTGTAAGAAGTGCGAGAAGGTCTGTGATGTCGACGCGATCGTCGTCGTCGACGGTCTCGCCGTCATCGACCAGGCACTCTGTACGGCTTGCGGAGCTTGCATCGAGGAGTGCCCGCAGAACTGCATCGGACGTATCGACCAGGGGGCCTGTGCCGCGGAGGTCAGCGCTTGACCAAGTGGGATCGTGTCCTCGTGATCGCGATCGTGGTCTTGGCGATCACAGCCCTTCCGGTCGCGACCGCGCTGGCCGGTGGAGGCGCGAACCGCGTCGTGATCACCGGGCCTCACGGTCGCACCGTCCTTCCGATCGGTGTCCCGCGCCGCGTGACCGTCGAAGGGGCGCTCGGGCCGGTCGAGGTCGTCATATCCGACGGAGCGGCCCGCGTCACCGAGTCGTCGTGTCCCGACAAGCTGTGCGTGCGCTCGGGTCCGATCGCCGCTGCGGGTCATGCTGTCGTCTGTGCTCCCAACGGCGTCACCGTCGTCGTAGGTGGTGATGAGCGTGGCGTCTTCGACGCCGTCGTTCGCTAGCCACGTCGTGGTCGCCGCCCCGCGCAGTACTGGAGCGCTCGCGCGCGCCGCATGCCTGCTCGCGATGGGTTCGGTGCTCGGTCTCGTCGAGAGCTGGCTCGTCCCCGCGCTCCCGCTCCCAGGCGTGCGACTCGGGCTCGCGAACCTCGCGGTGGTCCTCGCCATGGTGCTCGTCGGGGACGGTCGGGCCCTGGCCGTCTCGATCGGGCGGGTGATCATCGTGGGCGCCGCGACGGGCTCTCTCGGCGGCCCGGGGAGCGCTCTCGCCGCGGGCGGCGCCCTGGCCGCCTGGACCGTGATGGTCGCGCTCCGTCGTCTCGGCGGGGAGCGCTTCTCCGTGGTCGGCTGGTCGGCGGCCGGTTCCGCCGCCCACGTGCTGGCGCAGATCGGCGTCGCGTGCGCGCTGGCCGGATCGTTCGCGCCGCTGTTCGTCGCACCCGTGTCCGTGCTGGCCGGGCTCGTCTTCGGCGTCATCATCGGCTATCTCGCCCTGCTTCTCCTCTCCCGCATCCCCCTCGCCGCGTACGCGTCTCGGTGAGAGGAGGGGCCATGGCGCCCCGGCTCGGAGGGTTGGCCCGCTCGCCGCGGGAACTGCTGCTGTGCGGAAGGGCCGACGCGCTCTCGGACGCCGGATTGCTCTCCGTGCTCGTAGGTGAGGACGGCGACGAAGCGGGACGGGCGATACTCGAGGCACACCCGCTGCCCGACGGACTGTGGCGGGCGTGCGCCGAGGACCTGCAGCGATGCGCCAGGGTCGGGCCCGCTCGCGCCGCTAGAGTGATAGCCGGCATCGAGCTCGGCAGACGCGTGTCGGCGTGGCCGAAGTCCGTGAGGCCCCTCGTGTCCTCTCCCGAGGACGTCGTGAGGTTGTGCGGCCCTCAGCTGCGCGGACTCGATCGCGAGCACTTCTGGGCGCTGGCCCTGAACACGAAGAACCAGCTGTTGCGGGCGTTCGAGGTCTCCGTCGGGAGTCTGAACGCGTCGATCGTCCATCCGCGGGAACTCTACAAGGAGGCCGTCCGTGTCTCGGCCGCCTCGCTGGTCGTGGTGCACAACCACCCGAGCGGCGACCCGACGCCGAGCGGTGCGGACATACAACTCACGAGGCGGCTCGTGAAGGCCGGCGACGTGCTCGGGATCGAGTTGCTCGATCACGTCGTCGTCGGCGACGGCGAGACGCACGCGTCCTTGCGCGAACTGGGCGTGATGTAGGGGCTGCGACGTGCTGTGCTAGACTTTACGGGTCCGGACGGCCCAGTCCCGGAGGGGGCCTGCGTGTCGCTCATCGACATGTTCTTCAACTCGTGGGGCGGCGACATGGCCGTCGACCTCGGCACCGCGAACACGCTGGTCAGCGTTCGCGGTAGAGGCATCGTCCTGATCGAGCCGTCCGTCGTGGCGGTCGAGAAGGACACCAAGCGCGTGCTCGCCGTCGGCATCGAGGCGAAGCGCATGCTCGGTCGCACGCCAGGCTCGATCGTCGCCATCCGTCCGCTCAAGGACGGCGTCATCGCCGACTTCGAGGTCACCGAGGCGATGCTGCGCTACTTCATCAACCGCACCCGCGTGAAGCGCTTCCCGTGGCAGCCGAAGCCCCGGGTCGTCGTCTGCGTCCCCTCGGGCGTCACCGAGGTCGAGAAGCGCGCCGTCTTCGAGGCGACGATGCAGGCCGGCGCGCGGCACGCGTACCTGATCGAGGAGCCGATGGCCGCGGCGATCGGCGCGGGGCTGCCCATCCAGGAGCCGACCGGCAACATGGTCGTCGACATCGGCGGCGGCACGACCGAGGTCGCGATCATCTCGCTCGGCGGCATCGTCGTGGCGCAGTCCATCCGCATCGGCGGCGACGAGTTCGACGAGGCGATAATCGCCCACGTCAAGCGCGAGTACAACGTGCTCGTGGGCGAGCGCACCGCTGAGGAGATCAAGTTCGAGATCGGCTCGGCCCATCCGCTGCCCGAGGAGCTCGACGTCGAGGTCCGCGGTCGCGACCTGCTCACCGGGCTCCCCAGGACGATCCAACTCTCGTCGGAGGAGATCCGCACAGCGGTCGAGGAACCGACGCAGGCCATCGTCCAAGCCATCAAGGCGACTCTCGAAGAGACGCCGCCGGAGCTGTCCAGCGACATCATGGAGTACGGTATCGTGCTCACCGGCGGAGGCGCCCTGCTCAAGGGGATGGACGAGAGGTTGCGAATGGAGACGGGGATGCCCGTGCACGTCTCCGAGAACGCGCTCATCAACGTCGTTCTCGGTTCGGCGATGGCCCTCGAGGAGATCGACGTCCTCAAGAAGGTCCTGACGGTCTCCCGCTAGGGAGCGTCCGCCGAGATGCGCCTGGCAGACACCGACACGAGGAAGGGGAGCCCGGCGCTCCTCGCCGTTCTCGTAGTCGTGTCGCTCGTCGTCACGACGGTCTACTTCCGCGAGGGCCCTCGCGGGCCTCTGCGCCGTGCCCGGACGATGGCGCTTGCGGTCTCTCGCCCGCTGCTCGCGGTCGGCGACGGCGTGACCGCTCCGTTCCGCGCGGTGCGCGGCTTCTTCGCGGGCATGGGCGCGTCGCGTTCGGAGATCGAGACCCTGCGACGCCAGAACGCCGAGTTGCGCACGCGTCTCGCCTCGCTCGAGGAAGCGCGCCAGGAGAACGACCGGCTGAGGGCCCTCGTGAACTTCGCCGAGGCGAAGAAGTTCGCCTCTCTCGGCGCTCGGGTGATCGGCCGCCCGACCGACCCGTGGATCGGCGTCGTCACCATCGACCGTGGGACCGCCGACGGCATCCGGAGCGGGATGCCCGTGCTGGCGGCGCAGGGGCTCGTCGGGCAGGTCCTGGACGTCTCGCGCCACATTGCGCGCGTGCGCCTGATCACCGACCAGGAGAGCGGCGTCGCGGTCCTGGTGCAGTCGACGCGCGCCGTCGGCGTCGTCCGCGGGTCGATCGACCGCCGCCTCTCGCTCGACTTCGTCGACGCCTCGACCCTTCCGACCGTTGGCGACGTCGTGGTCACCTCCGGTCTGGGCGGCGTATACCCGAAAGGCATCGTCGTGGGGGACGTGACCGACGTCGAGAGGCAGCGGGGCGATCTGTATCCGACCGTCGGAGTGCGCTCGAGGGTCCCCATCGATCTCATCGAGGAGGTCCTCGTGCTGATAGGGCCGTCCGTCTCGACCGGGGGTGGGGGAGAATGAGCGGTGTCGCGGGTCGCGTCGCGCTCGGTGTGCTCCTCGCCGTCACGCTGCAGCTGGTGATCGGCTCCCACCTGACGATCGCTGGTGTCGTCCCCGATCTCCTGCTCGTGGCGACGGTGACCGTGGCTCTCGCGTCCGGCTCCAGCGCGGGCGCGGTCGCGGGTTTCGCCGCGGGCGTGCTGGCGGACCTCATCGGCAGCGGACCCTTCGGCGCGTCGATGCTCGTCATGACGGTCGTGGGCTACCTCGCGGGTTCGCTCCAGGCGAGCCTGTTCGCCGAAGGATGGCTCGCTCCCGTGACCGTCGTGCTCACGGCGAGCCTGCTGAAGGAGGCCTCGTACGGCCTGCTGCTGGGAGTGCTCGGCGTGGGGGGCCCGTTCTGGCGGACGCTCTCGCGGGTCGTGCTCCCGACAGCGGCGTATACGACCATCGTGGCGGTGATCGTCTACCCGTGGGTGTCGCGGCTCCTGCGCCGCGAGCGATCGGTCGCGACTCTCGGCCGGCTATGACCACGTTCCGCGATCGTCTCAAGCCCCGCTTCGCCGCTCTCGGCGTCGTGGTACTCGTCGTCTTCGGCAGCCTTCTCGTCCGCTTGTGGGCGATGCAGGTGGTCGCGGGCGATGCTTTCGCCCGCCAGGCGGAGAACAACCGTATCCGCGAGATCACGGTCGACGCGCCTCGCGGCCGGATCCTCGACCGCAAGGGCCGTCTCCTCGTGTCGAACCGTGCCGTCCTGGGAGTGACGCTCGATCCCTCGAGCGACGCGGTGAGGGGCCTTGTCGCCCTCGCTCAGAACTCCGACAAGACCGACGATCCCACGCCGGCGCAGCTGGCGAAAGCGCTCGGTCCGCTCGCCGCGCGTCTGAAAGTGACGCCCGCTGTCGTCTTCGAGCGGCTGCTCACCTCGAAGGTCGAGGCCCACAAGCCGCGCGTCGTCGCCATCGACGTGCCGATCGCCACGGTGAGCTACATCCTCGAACACCAGCCGGACTTCCCGGGAGTGGGCGTGGAGGAGCTCGGGGTGCGGCAGTACCCGTTGGGGAGCCTGGCGGCTCACGTCCTCGGTTACACGGGCGAGATCTCCGAGCAGCAGCTCGCCGATCCCGACCTCTCCGGCTACCATCTCGGCGACGTCGTGGGCAAGACCGGCGCCGAGCGCCAGTTCGAGAGCGTTCTCCAGGGCGACAAGGGAGTGCGGCACATCGAGGTCGACGCGGCGGGCCGGTTGCGGCGCGTCGTCGACAGGACCGACCCCATCCCCGGCCGGGACGTCGTGCTCACCCTCGACATCGACATCCAGCGCATCACCGAGGAGGCTCTCGCTGGGGCGCTCTCGGAGGCACGTCGCCAGAGGTTCTACAAGGCGCGCTCGGGCGCCGCGGTCGTCCTCGACGTGAAGACGGGCGAGGTGCTCGCGATGGCGAGCGCCCCGACCTACGATCCCGCGCTGTTCATCGGTGGCATCGGGTCCGTCGAGTGGAAACGCTTGAACGCGCCGAACAGCGAGTACCCGCTCAACAACCGGGCGATCATGTCCGCGTATCCGCCGGCCTCGACGTTCAAGGCGATCACGGGGCTGGCCGGGCTGCAGAACAAGATCACGAGCGAGTACCGGCTCTACGATTGCGCGGGGCGCTGGACCGCGATGGGCGAGCAGTGGCCCAAGTGGTGCTGGAAGCGCACCGGGCACGGCTCCATCGATTTCGCGAACGGTATCGAACAGTCCTGCGACACGGTCTTCTACGAGATCGGCTACGCGTTCTACAAGAAGCCCGGTGAGAAGTTCCAGGCTTTCGCCCGGGCGAGCGGTTTCGGGAGCGTCACCGGGATCGACCTTCCCGGAGAGGTGCCGGGGCGTGTCCCCGACGCCGCCTGGAAGCGGGCCTTCAACAAGGACTATCCCGAGTACCGCACGTGGCTGCCGGGCGACACCGTGAACATGGCGATCGGGCAGGGCGACCTGCTGGCCACGCCGTTGCAGCTCGCGGCCGGGTACGCGGGGATCGCGAACGGCGGCCGGGTCATGCAGCCGCACGTGATGCGCAGGGTCCTAGACTCGGCCGGCAAGACCGTGCTCGTATCGCGCTCGAAGGTCGCGTACCGCATACCGGCGTCGGCCGGGGTCCTCGGTGTCATGCGTCGCGGGCTCGTGTCGGTGACGGAGAACGGCACGGCCAAGGGCGCCTTCCGGGGATTCAAGGCGACCGTCGCCGGCAAGACCGGCACGGCGGAGGTCCGCGGCAAGGACGACTACGCGCTGTTCGCCGCGTATGCGCCCGCCGAGTCCCCGCGCTACGCGGTCGTGGTCATCATCGAGCAAGGCGGACACGGTGGTTCGGTCGCCGCGCCCGCGGCTCGCCGGATCATCGCGAAGCTGCTGGGGCTGCCGACGACCGCCGTCCGCGCGACGGACGCATCGAGGTAAGGCGGACATGGAGAAATCGACTTCTCGGCGAGTACGCGACGCGGTCAACGCGCCGCTGCTGCTCTGGGTGGCGCTCCTCGTGGTCTTCGGGACCGTCGTCGTAGCGTCGGCGCTGCCGGAGGGCGCGGTCGGCGAGTCTATGCTGCGCAGGCACGTCGCGGGCATCCTCGTCGGGCTCGTCCCGCTCGCCGTGGCTTGGTCGTTCGACTACACGCAGTTCGAGCACTGGCTCGGTCCGCTCGCCGTGTTCGGCGCCATCCTCGTCGTGTCGCCGAGGATCCCCGGCCTGGGAGCGAGCGCGAAGGGCGCCACGTCGTGGCTCCAGATAGCTGGCGTGCGCCTGTTCCAGCCCTCCGAGCCGGCCAAACTCGTGATGATAATCGTGCTTGCCGCGGTGATCGCGCACTACAGGGGGCGCATCGACACACCCAAGGACGTCGCTCGCGTCATGGGCTTCCTCTTCGTCCCGCTCGCGCTCATCCTGGTCCAGCCCGACCTCGGCACAGGGCTGGTCTTCGTCGCCATCGCCATGGGGATGTTCCTCGTCGGCGGACTGGGCCTGCGCTGGTTCGCGGTCTTCGCCGTGGTCGGCGCGCTCGGCGTGCTGCTCGTGCTCAACACGCACATGCTCAAAGGTTACCAGGAGGACCGGCTGCTCGTCTTCGTCGACCCGACGCGCGACCCGCGCGGCGCCGGCTACAACCTGGCGCAGTCGAAGATCGCGATCGGCTCCGGCGGCCTGACCGGCAAGGGGCTCGGCTCGGGCACGCAATCGAACCTCGACTTCGTTCCCGAGAGGCACACGGACTTCATCTTCGCGGTCCTGGGGGAGGAACTGGGCTTCGTCGGGGTCGCGGGCTTGCTCGCGCTCTATCTCCTGCTGCTCGTCACGGCCCTGGACGTCGCCACGTCGTCACGCGACCTCATGGGAGCGCTCATCGTCGCGGGGGTCATCAGCATGTGGACTTTCCAGATACTGGAGAACATCGGGATGACGGTGGGGATGATGCCCATCACGGGCATCCCGCTGCCGTTCATGAGCTACGGCGGTTCTTTCATGGTCACGAACCTGGCCGGAACGGGTATGCTGCTGTCCGTGTGGTCGCGCCGCTACGGCACCTGACGGGCGCGACGGAAAGGACCACCGTGGGCCTCCCTATCGATCCGCGTGACCTGCTACGTTCGGCGAAGCGCCTGAGCGAGGACCGCGACGCCGCGCTGACGTTCGAAGTGCTCGTCGAGGGAGACGCGCCCGACGCGCTCCTCGACGCGCTCCAGGCGGCCCTCGTGCCCCGTACGGCGAAGGCGCGCGTCGCCGTCGCCGCGCTCGGGGACGCGAAGCCGGCCGCGCCGGCGCCCGACGCGCTCGTGCTCGTGCTCGGTTCGGGCGCCGCCGCCGCGGTCTCGGCGGCCGACGACGCGCGCCGTCGGGGCGTGCCGGTCGCCGTGGTCGCGCTGCGCGAGGACGCCGAAGCGCTCGCGGCGTCGCTCGGCGAGCCCATCGAGGACGTCATCGCGTGCGATTCCGCCGATCGCGCGGTAGAGCTGCTCGCCCGGTGGTTCGTCGACCGGGTACCGGAGAAGCGTCTCGCCGTCGCGCACAACTTCACCTTCGTCCGGCGCGCGGTCGCCGGCACCTTCGTGCGCGCCACCGCCTGGCAGAACGGCGCGATCGGCGCTGTCGCGATCATCCCCGGCGCCGACCTTCCACTGATGACGGCGAACCAGGCGAAGATGCTCCTCCAGATCGCCGCTGCTTACGGGCAGCCTCTGAGCGCCGAACGCGTGCGGGAGCTGGCGGTCGTCGTCGGGGGTGGCTTCACGCTGCGCGCGGTCGCCCGGCAGTTCGTCGGGCTCGTCCCGGGATTCGGCTGGGCGGTCAAGGGCGGCATCGGATACGCGGGCACGGTCGCGATGGGCGAGGCCGCTATCGCCTACTTCGAGCAGGGAGCGGACCTTCGCGCGGTCACCCGCCGCGTTCTCAAGGTCCGTGCCAAGGCCATAGGCGACGGGATCTCGGATGACGGTCCGTCCGCGGGCTGACCTGTGGCCGCGGCTCGAGCCGCTGCTCTCGGGGGTCGAGCGGCCCGCGCGATACGTCGACCGCGAGTGGGGCGCGCGCCACGATGAGTCCGAGTACGTCGTCGGTCTCGTCTACCCGGACACCTACGAGCTAGGCATGGCGAATTCCGCGCTCGCGATCCTCTACGAACGGCTGAACGCGCTGCCGGGGGTCTCGGCCGAGCGCGCCTACGTGCCATGGGTCGACATGGCTTCGGCGCTGCGCTGTGCCGGCGTCCCGCTCCCCACGCTGGAATCGTGCGCGCCGCTTCGAGACTGCGATCTCGTCGGGATCACCCTGCCCTACGAGCTCACGTACACGAACGTGCTGGAGGTCCTCGACCTGGCGGGGATCCCCCTGCGCGCCGCCGATCGCGGCGCCGGAGATCCGTTCGTGATCGGAGGCGGGCCCTGCGCCTTCCAGCCGGAGCCCGTCGCACCCTTCTTCGACGCGATACTCCTCGGCGACGGCGAGGAGGCGGTCGTCGATATCGTCGAGGCCCACCGCAAGGCGCTGTCCTCCGGCGCCACTCGCGAGTCGACGCTGCGCGTGCTCGCCGAGGTCCCCGGCGTCTACGTGCCGTCTCTGCACCTGCCGGGTAGCGCCGCCGTCGTGTCGAAGCGCGTGCTCGCCGACCTCGCGGCGACGCGGGCGCCGGTGTGCCCGGTCGTGCCGTTCGTCGAGGCCGTGCACGACCGTGCGACGGTCGAGGTCCTGCGCGGTTGCAGCAGGGGCTGCCGGTTCTGCCAGGCGGGGATGGTCTATCGCCCCGTCCGGGAGCGGTCGGCGGACGGGATCGTGCGCGACGTCATGGCCGCGCTCGCGTGCACGGGCTACGAGGAGGTCTCGCTGACCTCGCTGTCGACGACCGACCACTCTCGCATCGAAGAGGTGCTCCGCCGCCTGACCTCGAGGCTGCGCGGCATGGGCGTGACCGTCTCCCTCCCGTCGTTGCGCGTCGACTCGTTCGGCATCGAGCTGGCGCGGCTGGCGTCGGGAGGCGGGCGCAAGAGCGGGCTCACGCTCGCTCCGGAGGCGGGCACGCAGCGCCTTCGCGACGTCGTGAACAAGAACGTGTCGGAGGAGGACCTCATCGACGCGGTGAGGGCCGCCGTCGGCTCCGGCTGGAGAAGGGTGAAGCTCTACTTCATGATCGGCCTTCCCACGGAGACCGACGAGGACGTCGCCGCCATCGGCTCTCTCGTCTCCCGCGTTGTCGCGACGGCGCGCGCTCAGGTGGCGCCGGGCGAGCGGGGAGCGCTGCGCATCGCTGTGTCCGTGTCGACGTTCGTCCCGAAGGCGCACACGCCGTTCCAGTGGGAGGTCCAGCCCGGTCTCGAGGAGATACGCCGCCGCCAGGGAGTCTTGCGCGACGCGATGCCCCGCAAGGGGGTCGAGCTCTCGTGGCACGACCCGGAGGTCTCGTTCCTGGAGGCGGCCTTCGCCCGCGGCGGGCGCGAGCTGTCCGACGTCGTCGAGGCCGCGTGGCGCGCCGGCGCTGTCTTCCAGGGGTGGAGCGACCACTTCTCGCTGCCGAGGTGGGTCGCCGCGTTCGAGAAGTGCGGACTCGACGCCAAAGAAGCGGCGTCCGCGGTCCGCGTCCCCGGCACCGCACTCCCGTGGTCGCACCTGTCGGCCGGTCTCGACGAGGTCTTCCTCCTCGAGGAGCGCGAACGCGCGCTGCGTGGCGAGCGCACGGGCGACTGCGCGGCCGAGGGATGCGTGGAGTGCGGTGTGTGTCCCGCGCTCGGCGCGGACGTGCGCATCGAGGGCGAGCGCCGTGGGTAACGGGCTGTTCCGTCTCAGGATCTGCTTCTCGAAGACGGGGCGTCTGCGCTGGTTGGCGCACCTGGAGGTCGTGCGCGCGTTCGAGCGCGCGGTGCGCCGGGCCCCACTGGAGTATGCTGTGACGCAAGGGTTCAACCCGAAGCTGCGGATAGCCTTTGGGCCGGCGCTGCCGGTCGGTACGGCCGGCGAGCGCGAGTGGGCGGATGTCTGGCTCACTCGGCACGCGCCCGCCGCGGGGCTGCTCGAGAGGCTTCGGGAGGTGTCGGCGCAGGACCTGGCGCCGATCCAGGCGGGGTTCGTGGCACCGGGCGGGGCGTCTCTCTCGGCGGTGCTGACGGTGGCTAGATACGAGGTCGTCGTGGAAGGGGACGATATCGGCAAGGACCGGATGCAAGCGGCGCTGGACGCGGTGCTCGCGACCGGCGAGCTGGCGGTGGAACACAAGGGCAACACCAAGGTTTTCGGTCTCGCGCTCAGTCTCCCGGAGGAGCCCAGCGCGAGCACCGTCGAAGGGCGGACGGTGGTGCGCGTCACGACGCGCATCGGCGAGCACGGCTCGCTCCGCCCCGAAGCCCTCGTGACCGCCTCGATCGCCCGTGCGGGACTCGCAGGCGCCGTCCGATCGGTGGCGCGGACAGACCTGCTCGTCGAATGTGAGGACGGGGTCGCGCGTCGCCCGTTGTGACGGGAGTCGCGACCGATGACGGTCACAGTGCGCGAGATGCTCATCTCGCACGACATGAGCGAGACGCGCGTCGCCCTGCTCGAGGACGGCAAGCTCGTCGAGCTCTACATCGAACGGCCCAAACGCTCGGTGGTGGGCAACGTCTACCTGGGCAGGGTCAAGGACGTCCTGCCGGGGATGCAGGCGGCATTCGTCGACATCGGGCTGGAGAAGAACGCCTTCCTCTACGTCGACGAGGTCGTGGCGCCCGAAGGCTTCGAGGACGTGCCGCGCCGGGACATCCAGCAGCTGCTCAAGCCCGGGCAGCAGGTGATGGTGCAGGTCCTGAAGGACTCGATGGGCACGAAGGGCTCTCGCATCACCACCGAGATCTCACTCCCGGGGCGCTTCCTCGTGCTGATGCCGTTCTCCGAGTTCGTCGGTGTCTCGCGCAAGCTTCCCGAGGAGGAGCGCGACCGCCTCTACGAGATCGTCGCCCCGCTGGTCCCGCAAGGGCTGGGCGTCATCGTGCGCACCGCCGCTCAGGGCAGCTCCGCGCGCGACGTCGCTTCCGACATGGAGTTCCTGCTGCGCCTGTGGAAGCGCGTTCGACACCAGGCGAAGGAGGGGCTGGCCCCCGAGGTCGTCTACACGGAGATGGACCTTGCGCTGCGCCTCGTGCGCGACGTCTTCAACGAGGACTTCCGCCGGCTGATCATCGACGACAAGCAGGTCTTCGAGAAGGTCGTCTCCTTCCTCAAGAAGACGTCGGGCGAGCTCGTGCGTCGCGTCATGTTGCACAAGGAGCGCGTGCCGCTCTTCGACTTCTTCGACCTGCAGCCGACGATCGACTCGGCGCTCTCGCGCTCGGTCGAGCTGCACAGCGGCGGTCACGTCAACGTCGACCGGACCGAGGCGCTGACGGCCATCGACGTGAACACGGGCAAGTTCGTCGGGAAGCACAACCTCGAGGAGACGATCCTGCGCACGAACCTCGAGGCGGCGGACGAGGCCGTCCGCCAGCTGCGCCTGCGCGACATCGGCGGGATCATCGTCATCGACTTCATCGACATGGAGGAATCCAGGCACCGCACGGAGGTCTTCGCGCGGCTCAATCGCGCGCTCGAGGCCGACCGCACGAAGACGCGCGTGACCGAGATCAGCCGCCTCGGGCTCGTCGAGATGACACGGAAGAACGTCACCGAGGGCCTCTACGGGATCCTCACCGAGCAGTGTCCGTGCTGCCACGGGGAAGGCCGCGTCCTCTCCGACGTCACGAAGCGGATCATGGTCGTCCGCCGCATGCGCGAGATCCTCGAGGGAGGCCGCTCGCCCGCGTACCTGTTCGGGCTCCATCCGGAGACGTACGCCCTGGTCAGGGCGCCGGGCCAGAACGCGATAGCGACGCTTCGCGCCGAGACGGGCAAGCAGGTCGAGATCGTCACCGACCCAGACACCGAGCCCACGGGGGTGAGCATCCTCATCGAGGGGAAGGCCGGACTGTTGAAGCGGGCGCTCGAGTAGGCTGCGGGCCGTTTGACGTGCAGGAGAGCAGGTGCTAGCATTTCCCCTCGCGTATCCACCCGAGAGTGAGGCTTCAAGGATGTATGCTGTCGTCGCCACCGGCGGGAAGCAGGTCAAGGTAGAAGAGGGGTCCGTCACCGTCGTCGAGAAGCTCGACGTGCCGGTGGGCGGGACACTCACCCTGCCTGCGATCTTCGTTGCCGACGGGGAGGGCATCCACGTCGGTGCCGGCGCCGCGAACGCGGCCGTCACCGTCGAGATAGTCGAGCATTTCAAGGGCGAGAAGTCGGTCATCTTCAAGTTCAAGAAGCGCAAGGGCTACAAGCGCCTCAAGGGACATCGCCAGAACCTCACCAAGATCCTCGTGACGGGCATCGCGCTCGACGGCGCGAAGCCGGCGAAGGCCGCGAAGGCGAAGGCCGAGCCGAAGGCGCCCGCAGCGAAGAAGCCGGCAGCCGCGAAGAAGGCTCCCGCCGCGAAGAAGCCGGCCGCGAAGAAGCCGGCGGCAGCCGCCAAGAAGCCGGCAGCCGCGAAGAAGCCGGCAGCCGCGAAGAAGCCGGCCGCGCCGAAGAAGGCCCCGGCCGCCAAGAAGCCGGCCGCAGTGAAGAAGGCCCCGGCCGCGAAGAAGCCGGCGGCCGATGAGAAGCCGAAGCGCGCCACGCGCAGCAAGAAGGCGGACGCCGAGGGCTAGCGCCCTTCTTTTCCGGATCTGGAAGGCAGGTCGTAGGTCATGGCCCACAAGAAAGGTCTCGGCTCGACGAAGAACGGCCGCGACTCCAAGTCGAAGCGACTCGGGGTCAAGCGGTTCGCCGGCCAGGTAGTGACGGCCGGGTCGATCCTCGTGCGTCAGCGCGGCACCGCGCTCAAGCCCGGCAACAACGTCGGCCTCGGCCGCGACGACACGCTGTTCGCGCTCATCGACGGCGTCGTCGATTTCACGCGCGGCAAGGACCGCCGCGTGCACGTGCGACCGGCGGAGGCCTAGCCGCCGACCGTCCTCGAAGAAGCGAAGATGACCTCGACGGCCCTCCGCGCCAACCGGCTGGAGGGCCGTCGCGTCGTCAGGCAGGTGGGACATGTTCGTCGATGAGGCCAAGATAAACGTCAAGGCGGGCAACGGCGGCGCGGGCTGCACGTCGTTCCGGCGCGAGGCGCACGTGCCCAAGGGCGGTCCCGACGGGGGCAGCGGCGGTCCCGGCGGGGATGTCGTCTTCGTCGCCGACCCCGGACTCTCGACGCTGCTCGACTTCCACCGCAAGCGTCACTTCCGCGCCGAGCGCGGCACGCACGGGAAAGGCGACCGCCGCATCGGCGCCCGAGGCGAGGACCTCGTGCTCAAGGTGCCGGTGGGCACGACCATCCTCGAGGACGACGGCACGCCCATCGCCGACCTCGCGCATTCCGGCGACAGCGCCGTCGTCGCGAAGGGCGGGCGCCCAGGGCGCGGCAACATCCACTTCGTCACTCCCACGCGCCGAGCGCCGGCCTTCTCGGAGCTCGGCGAGCCGGTCTACGAGCGGTGGATCCGTCTCGAGCTCAAGCTGCTCGCCGACGCGGCGCTCGTCGGCTTCCCGAACGTCGGGAAGTCGTCGCTGATCGCGCGCATGAGCGCGGCGCGGCCCAAGATCGCCGACTACCCGTTCACGACGCTCGTTCCCAACCTCGGCGTCGTCTCCGCCGGCGAGAGGTCGTTCGTCGCCGCCGACGTGCCCGGGCTCATCGAGGGCGCGAGCGAGGGCGCAGGTCTCGGCCACGCCTTCCTGCGCCACATCGAGCGCACGGCGCTGATCATGCACGTCGTCGACCTCACGGGAGGTCACGAAGGCCGCGACGTGCTTCACGACCTCGATGTCATCGACGCGGAGCTCGCCGCGCACGCGAGCGAGCTGGCCACACGTCCGCAGGTCGTCGTCGGCAACAAGTCGGACGTCGAAGGTACCGATGACGCGTCGCGGCTGCTCGCCACGCATTGCGAGGAGGCTGAGCGGCCGTACTTCGAGGTCTCGGCGGTCACCGGCGCCGGGCTCGACGCTCTCAAGCTCTTCGTCGCCGAGAGCGTGCACGAGCTGCGCGAGGCCGCGGCGAGCGAGGAGCACGTCGCCCCGACGGTCTACGGGCCTCGCGACGACCGCAGCTTCCGCGTCGAGAACCTCGGGGGTGGGCGGTTCGCCGTGCTGGGCACCCACATCGAGCGCATGGTGATCATGACCGAGATGGGCAACGAGGAGGCCGTCGCCTATCTCCAGCACGGTCTCGTCCGTGCCGGCGTGGAGAAGGCGCTCGCCGACGCTGGCGCCGTCAACGGCGACTCGATCGAGATCGGGCCGGTCTCGTTCACCTTCGACGGCATCGACGCTCCTCCGATACTAGAGCGCGCCGACGACTGATACGATGGGCTCCAGGAGGAACGGCAGAGGTGGGGTAGTGAGCAGCCGGACGATCGTCATCAAGCTCGGGAGTTCCACGGTCACGGGGCCCGACGGCCGTGTGGACGTGGCGTACCTGAGCTCGCTCGCGGGGCAGGTTGCCCGCGTGCGCGAGAGCGGCGACCGGGTCGTCGTGGTGACCAGCGGCGCGATCGCCGCGGGAGTCGACGCGCTCGGTCTCGCCTCGCGTCCCTCCGACATGCCCGGCCTGCAGGCCGCGGCCTCCGTCGGCCAGGTGCGCCTGATCGGCGCCTACAAGCAGGCCTTCTCCGAGGCCGGCATACCGACCGGACAGGTGTTGCTCACCCGCCACGAGCTGGGGCATCGCCCCTCTTACGTGAACGCATGCCAGACGCTCGAGAGGCTGCTGGGGATGGGCGTCGTGCCGGTCGTGAACGAGAACGACACCACCGCCGTGGACGAGATCCGCATGGGAGACAACGACCAGCTCGCTGCGCTCGTCGGCATCATGGTCCAGGCGGACCTGGTGGCGCTGCTCACCGACACCGAGGGGCTCTATTCCTCCGATCCTCGCACAGACGAGGACGCGAGCCTGGTCGCGCGCGTGGAGACGCTCACAGACGACGTCGTGGCGGCCGCGGGCGGCTCGGGAAGCGACGTCGGCTCGGGCGGCATGGCCACCAAGCTCGAGGCCGCGCGCGTGGCGATGAAGGCGGGCATCCCGCTGGTGGTCTGCGACGGGCATCGTCCCGACGTGGTCGTCGACGCGGCGGCGGGCGAGCCCGTGGGAACGTACTTCTGCGAAGGCGCGGAGTCGATCGCCGGACGAAAGCTGTGGATCGCGTACGGGAGCCCGGTGAAGGGCACCGTCGAGATAGACGACGGCGCACGCGACGCGCTGTGTTCGCGCGGGAAGAGCCTGCTCCCGGCGGGTGTCGTCGCGACATCGGGGAGCTTCGCCGCCGGGGACGCCGTCGACCTCGTCGACGCACGGGGCAAGGTCGTCGCGCGCGGGCTGAGCGCGATCTCCCGTGAGGACCTCGACCGCGTCAAGGGGATGAAGACTTCGGAGATATCGAAGATGATCCCGGATTGGGACGGCGGCGAGGTTGTCCATAGGGACTGCCTAGTCATACTGTGAGGTAACCGCGAACGGTAGGAGGGTAGAAATGTCCGAAGTGCTCGATCTCGCCCTCGCCGCCCGCGAGGCCTCACGCAAGCTCGCGGTGACCTCGAGCGACCAGCGCAACCGCGCGCTGCTCTCGATGTCGCACGCGCTGCTCACGCGCCAGGAGGAGATACTCGCCGCCAACGAGGCCGACGTCGCCGCGGCGCGCGTGAAGAACACCGCGGCCCCGCTCGTCGACAGGCTGGCGCTCGATCCCGCGCGCATCAAGTCGATGGCCGAGGCGCTCAAGGCGCTCTCGATCCTGCCCGACCCCATCGGCGAGCTCGTGCGCGGCTCGCGTCTGGCGAACGGCATCTGGCTCCAGCAGGTGAGAGTGCCCATCGGCGTCGTCGCGATGATCTACGAGGCGCGCCCGAACGTGACCGTCGACGCGGCGGGGCTTTGCGTGAAGACCGGCAACGCGGTGATCCTGCGCGGCGGCTCGATGGCCGCGAACTCGAACGCGGCGCTCACGCGCGTGCTGCAGTCCGCCGCGGTCGGCGCCGGGCTGCCCGAGACGTGCGTGCAGTCGGTGCTCTCCACCGATCGCGAGGCCGCCGAAGAACTGATGCGCCTGCACGGCTACATCGACGTGCTCATCCCACGCGGCGGCGCCGGCCTCATCCGTAGTGTCGTCGAGAACGCGAAGGTCCCGGTCATCGAGACGGGCGTGGGCAACTGCCACATCTACATCCACAGCGGCGCGAACGCCGAGATGGCCAAGCGCATCGTCGTGAACGCGAAGGTGCAGCGCCCGGGCGTGTGCAACGCCGCCGAGAGCATCCTGTGCGACGCGGACGTCTACGAGACGATCCTGCCGCCCGTGCTCAAGGCGCTCGAGTCGGAGGGCGTGACCATCTACGCCGACGACCGCACGCGCTCTCTCGGCGCGGTCATGCGCATCGAGGCCGCGACCGAGGAGGACTGGGCGACCGAGTATCTCGACCTGAAGATATCGTGCAAGATCGTCAGCGGCCTCGACGAGGCGATCACCCACATCAACACGTACGGGACGAAGCATTCCGAGGCGATCGTCACCGGCGACTACGAGGCGGCGAAGCGCTTCCTCGACGAGATCGACGCGGCGGCCGTGTACGTGAACGCCTCGACGCGCTTCACCGACGGCGGCGAGTTCGGCCTTGGCGCCGAGATCGGCATCTCGACCCAGAAACTCCACGCCCGCGGCCCGATGGGCCTCGAGGCGCTGACGACCACGAAATTCATGGCGATGGGGAGCGGTCAGATCCGGACGTGAGGAAGAAACCGCGCCTCGGGATCATGGGTGGGACGTTCGATCCCATCCATTTCGGCCACCTCGTGGCGGCCGAAGAAGCGCTCGTCCAGTTCAACCTGGACCGGGTGGTCTTCATGCCCACGGGGCGTCCCGCCGCGAAGCTCGAGCAGCCCGTGACCTCGCCCGAGCACCGCTACCTCATGACCGTCATCGCCACCGCGGCGAACCCCGATTTCGAGGTCTCGCGCATGGAGATCGACCGGCCGGGGCCGACGTTCACCGCCGACACGATGGCCGAGATGCGCCGCTCGCTGGGACCCGCCGCCGAGCTCTACTTCGTGTCGGGCGCCGATGCGGTGTGGGAGATCCTCACGTGGAAGGACGCCGAGCGCCTGGGGAACCTCTGCTCGTTCATCGCGGCCACGCGCCCCGGATACGACCTCGCGGGCTTCGAGGAGCGCCTGAAGGCCCTCTCGTGGGCTCCCAGGGTCGACATCATCGAGGTGCCCGCGCTCGCCATCTCCTCGACCGACATCCGCGCCAGGGTCTCGCAGCGGCGTCCCGTGCGTTACCTGCTGCCGGAGCCGGTCGCCGCGTACATCGCGAAGAACCGGCTCTACGGGAGGGCGGGCTGACATGGCGCCCGACGTAGCGAGCGTGCGGGCGATGCTGCGAGAGAAGCTCGCGGAAGACGACGTCGCGCACTGCGACCGTGTCGCGGAGACCGCCGCGCGCCTGGCGCGCGCGTACGGCGTCGACGAGGACGCGGCGCGCATGGCGGGCTCGCTGCACGATGTGGCGCGCAGGCGCGACGGTGCGGTGCTGCTGGGCGACGCGGTGCGCCTCGGGCTGCGGATCACCGACGCCGACCGCGACGTGCCGTACCTGCTGCACGCGCGCGTGGGCGCGGCCGAGGCGGCCGAGCGCTTCCCCGACCTGCCGCGCGACGTTCTGGACGCGATCGCATGCCACACGCTCGGCGCGCGCTCGATGACGCCGCTGTCGATGGTCGTGCACGTCGCCGACATGATCGAGCCGGCCCGCGCCTACCCCGGCGTAGAGGTGCTGCGCGCCTCGGTCGGTCGCGTCGAGCTAGAAGAGCTGTTCAAGCTCGCCTACCAGCAGACGCTCGGGTACCTCGTGCGCGCGCGCCGGAGGATCCACCCGCACACCGTGACCGTCTACAACGCGCTGGTCGCGGAGGACCGGCCATGAGCCGCGAATCGCGCAGGCCGGCGAGGCGCGCGACCGGCGACCCGGTGCCGCGGCACCGTCGCGACGAGGACCTGCGGCCGGTCGCGGGGTATCGCGCGACGCGCCGCACGTCGAAGGCGGGGAGGGCCGCGCGCGTCGACCGGCAGCGCGAGCGCGTGCGCGTGAGGGTCGGCACCGGCGCGCGATTCGCCCGGGACGCGACCGTGCGCGCGATGCTCGCGGTGCTCGTGATCGTCGTGTCGTTCGCGGTCGTGATCGGCGTGCTGTGGGGATTCATCGCCGGCGTGAACTCGCTCGCCAGGTGGTCCGCCACCAAGAAGGCGGCGGAAGCCGTCCTGCCCAAGGCGCGCAAGGAACTCGCCCGCGACAACCTGCTCGTCATCGGCGTGAAGGACAGGCGCGCCATGGGCTTCATGGCGGTGCGCATCGACGGCAAGGAGAAGCGCGTCTTCGGCATCGCCGTGCCCGAGGGCGCGTTCATGGAGGTGCCCGGGCAGGGGTTCGAGCGCATCGGCGACTCGTACGCGAGCGGTCCGAAGGTCTCGATGGCGGCGGTGAGCAACTACCTCACGATCCCGTTCGAGCACTACGTGGTGGTCGACGCGTCGGTCTACACGGCGGCGCTGACGGGCCAATCGCTCAAGGGCGTGCTCGAGGCGGCGACAGCGAGCGATCACACGCGCACGAAGCTGCGTTCGCTGGAGTCGGTGCTCGACGGCATCTCCGGCAAGAACGTCGCGATAGTGCCGCTGCCGGTCAAGCCGATCACGATCGCCGACCAGACGTACTACGAGCCCCAGCGCAAGGAGGTCGCGGACCTGCTCTTCACGTGGTGGGGCGTGCGCCTCAGCGCGAGCGAGACGCGCACCCGCGTCATCCTCTACAACGGCACGGGCACGCCCGGGATCGCCGGGACCGCCGCGCAGGCGCTCATCAAGGCCGGCTACGTGGTCGTCGACACGAAGAACGCCGACAGGTTCGACTACGCCAAGACGCTCATCGTGCTCCAGCACACCGGCGCCGAGTGGCCGGCGAAGGGCGCGGCCGTGCGCAAGACGCTTCGCGTCGGTACGGTGACGACCCAGGAGTCCGACCAGGACGTCGCTGATATCATCATCATCATCGGGAAGGACTACGCGCCCGCTTCCGGCGGGTAGCGCACAAGAAGGAGGAGCCGAAGCTGGATATCCGCGGATACGCCCTGCTCGCCGCAGAGGCCGCGTCGGACAAGAAGGCCACCGACGTCGCCATGATCGACCTGCACGAGCTGCTCGTGATCACCGACTACTTCGTCATAGCCACAGGTAACAACGACCGCCAGGTCAAGACTATCGCCGAGGAGATCGAGAAGCGCCTGAAGGAGGCCGGGCTCCCGGCGATCGGCCGCGAGGGCGAGCAGCAGGCCACTTGGATCCTGCTCGACTTCGGCGACGTCGTGGTGCACGTCTTCCAGCCGGCCGAGCGCGAGTACTACCGCCTCGAGAAGCTCTGGGGCGACGCCCCCAGGGAGCCGCTGCCGCTCTCGATCGTGAACCCCAGCACGCCGACCGGGCCCGTCCTCGAGGACCTGCCCCAGGAGGAGCCCGTCTCGTGACGGAGCTGTTGCGGCGTCGCGGCGTCGAGGCCGCCCTCGTCGGCGTCGCGATGGTGTGGGGCACGACGTTCGTGATGGTCAAGGACGCTGTCGCGCACTACCCGCTCTACGCCTTCCTGGGGTGGCGCTTCGCCATCGCCGTCGTCGCGTTCTGCGCGATCTTTCCCCGCTCGCTGCGCCGGCTCGACGCCGGGACGCTGAGGGTCGGCGCGCTGGCGGGCGCCTTCCTCACGGCGGGATACGTCTTCCAGACGTGGGGGCTGCAGTCGACGACGGCGTCGAAGGCGGCGTTCATCACCGGGATGTTCGTGGTGATCACGCCTGCGCTGCAGGCCGTCGTGCTGCGGAGAGTGCCGCGCGCGGCCGCCATCGCGGGCGTGGCCGTGGCGGTGCCCGGCCTTTGGCTGCTCTCGGGCGGGGGAGTGAGCGGGTGGAACGTGGGAGACACGCGCGTGCTGCTGTGCGCGCTCGCGTACTCGGCGCACATGATCGTGCTCGGGGGAGCGGGTCACCACCACGATGTGCGCGCGCTCACGCTCGTGCAGCTCGCGGTGACGGCCGCGGTGTGCGGGACGATCTCGCTGGCGGTCGCTGAGAGGGCGCCGCTGCCGAGCGAGACGAGCCTGCTGACCGCGCTCGTCGTGACCGGCGTGCTGGCGTCGGCGGTGGCGTTCGCGGTGCAGACGTGGGCGCAGAGACATCTGTCGCCGACGCGCACAGCGCTGATACTGGTGACCGAGCCGGCATTCGGCGGGCTCTTCGGCTGGCTGCTCGCGGGCGACCGTCTGGGAGCGAGCGGCATGGCCGGCGCCGGGCTGATACTCGGCGGGATGGTGCTCTCCGAGGCGCTGCCGAGCCGGGCGCCGAAGGGCGCGGTAGGGCTCGAGCCGAGCCTGGAGGGTACGCCGATGGTGCTCGACGAGGAGTAGCGCGAGAGGCGCGCGGCCGTGATGCCTCAGAATAAAAGGTACTCGAGCGACTGATTCGTTGCCTCACAATAAAGGTACTCGACGTCGGACGCCTTCACCTCCTCTTTCCATCTCGGGTTCTTGCGGGCGTTGAGCTTGTAGAG
>Ga0265292_1000350_pt1 | contig 72497 bp, 70 predicted proteins | sample Munlanlewell296A_FD_189080 | JGI IMG/M metagenome (GOLD analysis project Ga0265292, IMG submission 189080) | Leachate microbial communities from a municipal landfill in Southern Ontario, Canada - Leachate well 296A | ecosystem: Engineered > Solid waste > Landfill > Unclassified | place: Canada...
AACAGAATGAAACTACGGCAATTGTATGGATGTTGCTGACTGCGGAAAAACATCGACGAGATAATTTCATTTTTTCGTCACAGGGTGGGTTTTTTCACTTGACAGGGAGCCTTCAAATGGGTGACCCTTTGCGGGTGTTGACTTTACAGGAAAGCGATGATACAGTCCCGTTCATATAAACACTTATTGTCAAGAGTGTCGATGGCACGTTCCTTGCTAAACGAGTAAACAACAAAAATCCGTGCTTTACTATGGGGCTTGTTTTTAGGTGTTTACTATCCCCCATAGTCAATAACTGGTTCTGATGCTCGCGCAGATGGTTTCGCATGAGATGTTTCAAGGCATAGGTTTTTTGTGTGATTTGCCTTCATCCAAAGGTGGCAGTTTTCAGATAGGGTGGTGAGTATGCTCGACGATGATGACGATTATTTAGGAGGCGGTGACACCTCAGCTACGGAGGATTGGGTGTCTTGGATAAACGATGCTGACAGCTCAGCATGGGAATACTTTTTTCTCTCTCCTGATGACACGGACTATAGGGTATCTGACGACGAGGTGAATGATCAAAATCCCCAGGACGTGAATTGGGTACAAAAGCGGGCAGAGGCAATGATGGCTAAGATAGTTTGGCCTACCGAGAGACAGAAAGAAATCATGAGTTGGCTAAGTACTTCAAAGTTTGCAAACAGATTAAAAACGACGCAAGGTTTCTATATAGCTAAAGGTTCCATAGTAAGATTAAAAAGTGGTGAATTAAAAGAAATTATTGATTGGCTGCTCAAAGAGGGATTTATTCCAGACAAAGTCTTTCCCCCTTATGAAGTCAAGTATACACCGCCGGGCGGTAAGTATGCTGAGAAGTTGACATTCTTCTGGGTGCCATAATTGAGGGGGCAATTTAAAAAAGGGTTAGCCCTTTACGCAAGATTTTGATAGGATCCGTAGTTTAGTTTGAAGTCAACGTAAGACAGAAATTGCGAGGGACAGGTTCTGAGGGAAAAGATCTAACCTATGAGTTCAGCAGTGCCTAGCGACGGCCCTCTCACCGAGCATCTGGCGTAAATATAGATTTCAGAGTAAGTGGCCGCAAGCTGGTTCAGTCTAAGTAAGGGATGGAAGGACGGTATCCAGGTAAGTTTGGACCAAGAAAACATTGCTGTTGACGGGTTTAAGCCGAGGATTGCCAACCACGACAGGTAGAGACGAACGGCTGCGCCGCCACTCACCCGGGGCGGCTCAACTCAGGCATTAGGCGATATAGTATGGTAATGGACGCTGATATTGAGGCAATCAGAACCTGGGCTAAATCTCAACCCATAGTCAAGCGAGTGTGGCTCTTTGGAAGTCGCATTCGCGGCAACGAAAGACCAGATAGCGATCTAGATATTGCAGTTGAACATGATTGTCTTCCGGGTGACTCAGATGCCTTTACTACTGCAATTTTTGAAAAGAATAATTGGCATCTTCAACTTCAACCACTCGTTAGCCTCATCATAGATTTGCAATCTTACATTTCTGGCATGACTCCAATAGTTGAGGCGGGGCTTAATGATTCTTCAATGCTTATTTACGAAAGGAGAGACGCTTAGCTGTTCAGGCATGGATACAGTAACGCTCGAATCCAATGAGGTGCGACCGTGAATTTTAAAGAAGCCTCAGAAATAGCAAAGAAAAAACCCTGGTTCGGTTCTAACCAGGGATAGCAATGGTTCCTTCGTAGTTCATTTAAAGAAGGAAAAGGCTATTGATCCACCCAAGTCTCCGGAATTTGTTCACGATCCATTCAAGGTAACATTTCTAGGCAAACCATGTTCTTGTGGGGGAGCAATGGAAAATTGTCCTCGTTGCTGGGGACGGGGCTACATTGAGAAAGGATAGATTGAAAACCACTTATAATTAATGCTCTTCGCACCTGCACGGCCAAGCAATGATCCAGCTACGTGTCGCATTAGATTAATATATTTTCAGATTTGGAGAATGTCCAAATGAGTGATACCGTTTTCATGGTAATTCCTTTTAGTGATGAAGTAGCGATGAGTGCCTATCAACACAGTACAAAACCCACGGTAGAGTCTTTCGGTTTTCGAATTCAACGCGCTGACGAAATATTTTCAGCCAATCCAGTATTCGATGACATCATTACTGCGGTCGAACAATCGTCAATCGTGATCGTTGATATCTCTGGGCGTAATGCAAACTGTTTCTATGAACTAGGTGTTGCGCATACTCTGAAAAGAAACAGAACTATAATGATCACACATGACGAATATAGTGATATTCCATTTGACGTTGCCCACTTCCGAATCCTGAAGTATGAAAACACAATTGAAGGTAAAGCAAAGTACGAAGAAAATCTCAAAAAAACCCTGCAATCAATTACGAGTGGCCTGCCCGAGCTGTACCGCGGAGAGTTCGATGCTGTAATTGACATTTTTGAAGGTTTAGATGAACATGCCGCTCTCTGCGCGATAATGGCAATACCTAAGGTTACACGCCCTATTGAACCCAAAAATCAAATCTATATAGAAGGGCATTTCAAGGCTATGTTTCCGATAATGTCGTCTTCTCCTGGCAGAATTTTCCTTGAACCTTTTAGGCTTCGACGATATGTCGAAATAGTCGGCGACATTTATACTCTGTCAGCTAAAGGGCAGGCTTTCTCCGATTACTTGGCATCAAAAGGGTATGTCGTTGACAGGTTGAATGATGATATATTCACTCCCGGGCACGTTTCTTGGTGGGAACGAATGAAGAAAAAAAAGAAGTAATAAAAGAGATAAAGAAGGAAACAAGTAACGCCAAGTTTCGTAGGGAGGGTAGAGCAGAGCGAAATCCGACACATGATCCGAACCACGCCGTCGAGAGGGTCGCTAAGAAACGCGCCCCTCACGGCGGCGTTCAGTTTCGTGGCAATAGCAGATAAGTAGGCGCAACAAACGAGAAGCTATACATTGGTTATTTCCGCCACTACTTGAATTATATTTGTTCCAACTCAAATTTGAAAACAACGCCATTGATATGAGCATATGAGCAAGCGCGCCAAGAAAACACTGTCTGAGCTCACCTGGGCCGATCTTGAAGCCTGGGCTGGAACAAAGATCGTATCCCGCGGGACATCGTATCAAAAGAGCGGCGCCGTGCGGGACCTGGCCCGTACCTCCGATGGCGGTCTGCTCGCCTGGGTGCGGGGCTCGAGAAACTATGCGACAAAGGCGGCGCTCGAAAAGGGGCGGCTTTCGTCGGACTGCTCCTGCCCCTACGAGGGGACCTGCAAGCACGCTGTCGCGGTGGTGCTTGAATATCTTGACCGCTTAAAGAAGAAAGCCGATGTGCCGTTGGCTAACGCGGATGACGACAGGTTCTCTTTGTTGGAGGATGCGTCTCTTGCATGGGAAGATGATGAGGATAACGTTGATTTTGATGAAGACGATGAAGAATATGAAGACGATGACCTCATCCCGGAAGCGGAGCGCGTGCTTGCAGGTATAGAAGCCTCCCTCAAGAAGAAGTCGAAGCAGGAATTGCAGGCCACGCTTTCCGGCATTCTGAAATCACATCCCGAACTGAAGAAGGAATTAGGATTTGCTCGACCAACACCGGGGAAAAAGGACTGCGCCGCGCTGACCAAGTCCGTTACGAAAGCCATCGTCATGATCAGCAGCGAGCCGGCATGGCGCAACTACTGGAAGCACACCGGGCACACGCCCGACTATTCGCCTGTACGCGATGGGCTTCAGCGGCTTCTCGACGAGGGTTGTCCGGACGACGTGGTGCGGCTGGGGGAGAAGCTTTTTGTGAAAGGCATTGAACAGGTTGAGCAATCTCACGACGAAGGTGAGACAGCGACCGAGCTCTCCGAAACCATGCCGATCGTTTTTAAGGCCCTTGCGAAATGCTCACTGTCTGATACGGACAAGCTGGAATGGGCTGTTGATTTCGTTCTGAGGGACGATTACGATCTTTGCAGCGGGGCAGATGAGTTCCTGCAGCGCAGATTTGGGAAAAAGGCGTGGAGCGAGCTGGCAGACCGTCTTCTTGCAAGGCTTCGAGCTATGAAACCTGAAACGGGAGAAGGGGCTTTTTCCCGTGATTACAATCGTGATCGCTTATCCGGCGAAGTTATCCGGGCTATGGAGAATGCTGGACGAGCAGATGAAGCCATTGGCCTGTGTTTACGGGAGGCGGAAGCGACCGGAAGCTATGAGCGTTTGGTAAGAAAACTCCGCAAGGCAGGCCGCACGACCGAGGCTGAAGAGTGGATTCGCAAAGGGGTGACGGCAACACAGAATAAATTACCGGGTATTGCGTCCTCCCTGAAGAAGGAACTGCTGGAGCTCCGGCAGCGGAAGAAAGATTGGCCGTTCGCCGCGGCGCTCCGTGCTGATGACTTCTTTGAACAGCCAGGCCTGAAAACCTTCGAGGAGCTTCAGGTTGCCGCTGAAAAAGCAAGGTTTGGGCCCAAGGTCCGGGGCGCTTGCCTGGAATTTTTGGAAACGGGCGTCTATCCGGGTGATAAGGCCGGTTGGCCCTTGCCTGACACCGGTTTCGGGAAACCTGAAAAGCCCCGTCGTGAAAAGCCGCCTTTCGCTGACACTTTGATAGATATCGCCATTAGCGAGAAGCGCATTGATGATGTTTTGCGCTGGTATGACATTCAGAAACAGAGAGCAAACGCCTGGTTCGGATCGCATCGAGACGACGAGGTGGCGAGCGCTATTGCTCACAAATACCCCGACAGGGCTATTGCCATCTGGAAAAAGATCGCCGAGGGGCTCATCGCCCAGGCCAAGGTCGGCGCTTACAGCGAGGCCGTCGCTTATCTCAAAAAAGTGCGTCAGGCCCTGGACGGGCCCGGCAGGGCTGCTGAATGGGCCGCCTATTTGGCGGCCCTGACAGAGGCGAACAAGCGAAAACCCCGGCTCGTGGAGATGCTGAACGTCCTTAGCGGAAAACCGATCCTTTCGAAATGATTCTCTGACCGTCAATATATCTCTGCTATTGCCTCTCGCAGGCGTGTCGTGTATCATAGCGTCATGACAGAAAAGAAAAAGGACAACGCGGTCGCGACGAACCGCAAGGCATTCCACGACTACTTCGTCGAAGAAACCGTCGAGGCCGGCATCGCGCTTCAGGGCACGGAGGTGAAGTCCCTGCGCCTGGGTCACGCGAACCTGACAGACAGCTATGCCATGGTCAAGAATGAAGAGATGTACCTGTTCAACGCGAACATCAGTCCCTATACCCACGGCAACCTGGCGAACCACGAGCCGCTCCGGACGCGCAAGCTCCTGCTGCATAAAGAAGAGATCCGCAAGCTTACCTGGAAGATGTCGCAGAAGGGATTCACGCTCATCCCGCTCAAGATCTATTTCGTACGCGGCAGAGCCAAGGTGCTGATTGGGCTCGCCAAGGGCAAGAAGTCCTTTGACAAGCGTGATACGATAAAGGCAAATGAAGCTAAACGCGAAATGGATCGGGTTGTAAAGGAACGGAACCGGTAAATTTGCAATCCACGCAGGTCCTGTATTCTGCTAACCTATATCATGCTTCAAGAAATACTATGACGAATTCTCAAAACATTCCATGACCGCGCAAAAAATCAGAAAACGTTTACGACAGTTGGCGAGCAGAGAGAAGGCAAAGGTCCTTCAGGGGTTCTTCAAGACCGGGACGGGCGAGTACGGGGAAGGGGACATCTTCCTCGGGGTCGTGGTCCCGGACATCCGGAGGGTGGCAAAGGAATTTTCTGACACGCCGCTCGGCGAGATCACGACGCTGCTTGCCTCAACCGTTCATGAGGAACGCCTGCTTGCGCTTCTTATGCTGGTCAGTGCATATGCCAGGGGCAATGACGCCCTGAAAAAGAAAATCTTCAGCCTTTATCTCAAGAATACAAAGTACATCAACAACTGGGACCTCGTGGACCTGTCGGCCCCGAATATCGTCGGGTCACATCTCTGGGACAAGAGCAGGAAGCCGCTCTATGCGTTCGCGAAATCAAAGGACCTGTGGAAGCGGCGGATAGCCATCCTATCGACGTTTGCGTTCATCAGGCAGAACGATTTTGATGACTCGCTCGGGATCGCGAAGGTCCTGCTGACGGACGATCACGATCTTCTTCACAAGGCGGTGGGATGGATGCTGCGTGAGGTGGGGAAGCGTGATATAGCCGCAGAGGAAAAGTTTCTTCAACAGCACTATAAGAAAATGCCGCGGACTATGCTGCGCTATGCCATTGAAAGGTTCCCGGAAGGGAAAAGAAGGAAGTATCTGGACGGAAAAGTGTGAATTACCGGATCAAAAAAGTTCTTTATTTTATATTCTTCAGGTTCTGAAGCTGTGTTGTGGCGGTATCGATCATATTCTTTATGTCCATGTTGTCACGATCGAATACCAGTGCTTTTTTCCAGACAGCGATCGCGTCTTCCAGTTTGCCCTCACGATAGGATGTCAAGCCCGCTTCCAGGAGCGCCTTGGAGCATGCTTTCATCTGCCCGTTCAAGTAATCATCGTCGAAAGACAACGCTTGAGAGAAATCCCTGGTGGTAATGCCGCTTTCGAACAGGGTATTGTAGATGTTTCCGGCTTCCGAGAAATCCTTTTTCTGATAAGCGGTATCCGCTGAATTCCTGATCCGATCGCCTATTCTGGCATAGCCGCTGCTCATTCCCGGGTAATGATATTTATCATACGCTTTCGAGTAGAGTTCCAGCGCCTTATTGTAATCGCCGAGCGCAATGTTCGCCTGCGCTTGTTTTGCCGTATCATCGATGACTTTATGTTCTTGTCCGGCCGGGGCAGTTACCCGACGGATATATGAGCACGATGGCGCGAACACGATAAGACAGGCGCAGAACACCATAACGGTCAATGAGGCAGCGTTACGCATTGGTCATCCTTTGCTCGAGAACTGCAGGCAGGGCAACGGACTCGATCACCTCGTGGAACACCTCGACAAGGCGGGGATTGAACTGTCTTCCCGAGAAGAGGGCCAACTCCCGGAGAGCCTCTTCACGGGAGAGCGCACTTTTGTAAGGCCGGGCCGATGTCATGGCATCGAAGGCGTCAGCCACGGCGATGATGGCCGCAAAGAGCGGGATGTCGTCCCCCCGGAGGCCGTCGGGATACCCTTCACCATTGAACCATTCATGGTGGTGCCTGACCGCCGGCATGTATTTTTGAAGAGACGGCGCCCTGCCCAGGATCGCGGCGCCGTTCTCGCTGTGGTTCGCGATCTCGCGATGCTCCTGCGGGTCCAGCGGACCCTCCTTGAGCAGAACAAAGTCGGGAGTCTTCAATTTCCCCACATCGTGGAACAGACTGGCGATCTCGAGGTCTTCCAACTCCTGATGGGGAAGCCCGATCGCCGCTCCGATCTTACGGGTCAATTGAGCGACCCGCGTGGAATGTCCGAGTGTATACGGATCGCGGGCATCGATGGCAGCGGAAAGCACCGTGACCGTGGAAACATACGCCTCTTCCAGTTCCGTCGCATAGGTGCCGAGCCGTGCCTGCTGATCCGTGATCAGTTCGGTCATCCGGTTGAAACTCTCGGTCAGATTGCCGAGCTCATCTTGCGAATAGATCCTGAGCCTTGCTTGTCTTCCCTGCTTGAGTTCATCGACACCCCGGGTGAGCTCCTTGATGGGCCGCGTTATGACGGAGGACAGAACGATGATGCACCCGATGCCCAGGAGCAGGGTAATGCCGAATCCCGCCAGGATCTTTCTCCGGGTCTCGGCCCGTGCATGGTACAAAACGGAATTATTGATCCCGATAATGACATTGCCTATTTGTTTGTTGTCAAAGAGAATAGGGGCAACGATTTCCAGCAACTTTTCCGACGCGGGCTGAACTTCATACACGCGAGTGCCGTCCTGATTCTCTTTGAAGATGTCGCGGGGATACGGCACGAATGTCTCCCCCCGCCGTGCAACATCGGTATGGGCCAGAATCTTCATCTCGGCATTGGTGACTGCAACGTATTCCACATCGGAATTTGCGTCCTTTGCTTTGGAGACGATATTATCTATGCCCAGCAGATCGCTGGAGAGAATGCTGTATGGCGCCAGGGCCGCCATGCTTTTGCATAAGGATTCCGCTCTTTTTATGACCTCGTCCAATATGTGCCTGTTCATCGTCTGGATCGTAATAAGAGAAAAAAGGGATGCAGTGATAAGAAGCAGGATGACGATAAAGAACGCAATTTTGAATCGTAATGTGGCAAGCAGTGATGTTTTCATATCCGCCTTAATTGTTTTGTGATGTGAAAATTCCAACCCTTTTAATAGCACAATTTGAGGAGAGAGTCAATTGAACGGATTAAACTTGTGCAACCAAAGAATTAGCTGTTAATCGTCTCTTAATAAAAAAATGACGCCATTCTAAGGCGGTCATTCCCGAAGGTTTTAAAGCCTGCCCCGGTATGATTGTAAGCCGGGGGGAATCTGATGTTAAACCATATCCCGATAGGAGCCCCCCGATTACAACATTCGAGGGCAAGATTCGGGGCCTGCCCCCGCAAGAATCAAGCGGGGGATGACAGTCTATTTAGTATTCGAAATATCCCGAACATGATTCATCCGGCTCATTATACAACATATGAAATAAAAGACAGCATTAATTTTCCCCGGTTGAAGAATCGCTGAAGACATGGTGTGGTGATAACGGATTTACTCCATTCCATCAAGATGACCTTGTCGGGGTCTTCGTTACCGGCCCGGTGTATGTGTGCTCTCACCTACAGGGAAGAAACACCATCTCAACGGAGATATATCTGTTATACTAAAAGCATTTAGACTTGATCACGACGCTGGAAGTAATTGATCCGGTGCTTCCGCAGGCGCAGTGAATCAGTGGACGAGGTCCTGATGGATGTATTTCAACTGATGGGTTACCCGTTATTTGTCGTGGCCGTCCTGGAAGTCCTGCTTGGGATCGTGCTTCTCACGCACAATCCGCGCAAAAGCCGGGTGAATAGATCCGTTGCGATCCTGTCCTTCGTCTCGGCAGGATATTCCTTCTTTACCGCCCAGATGTATGTACTGACCTCACTGGGGCTGCCCATCGATCTTGTTGCCCGTGCCAGCTGGATCGGTTGGTTTGCTCCCACGGCCGCGCTGCAGGCGATCTATTACATGAAGCAGGAAAACAGCCGGGCTGCACGGACCGCGGGTCTGCTCTTGTATCCCTTCTGGAGTATCATACTCGTTCTCTGCCTTTTTACCGATCTGCTGGAGCCAAGCGGCTATTCTCTGCGGCCCTACGTTGACCACACCGGTCTCCTGGAGAACCCGGTCCGGTTGTTCGGGGCGCTCCAGGCCCTGTGGGTCGTCTATGAATACTACCGCACCAGGAAACGATCGACTGGCATACAACGCGTTCAGATGAACTACCTCTTTGCCGGCCTCGTGATCTTCGGCACGGGAGGCGCGTTCCTCGGCGGCTTTCTACAGCTGTATGTGGGGTTCGGCATCGCCGCGGGACTCGGCGCCTATTTCGGCCTGCCCTGGATCCTGCTCACGTTCTATGCCATTACCCGCTACCGATTGTTCGATATCCGGCTGGCCATATCGCGCACGGTCACCGTCATTTTTCTCTCAGCGGTCTTTAGCGGTATTCACCTGCTCCTGTTCCATGTGTTCGCCCCGGTTCTCGGCAATAATCTCGCGATAGTATGTTCACTTTCCGTCATCAGCTTGATCTTCTTCGGCACATCGTTCAACCGGAGCATGCAGGAGCGGATCAAGACAATTATTATCGGACACCGGTATGACTACCAGCAGGTACTGAAGGACTCCATTTATGCGATGCTCAGGATCTTTGACCGCGATGATCTGTTGCGCCATATCATCGAGAGCATGAAAAAGAGCCTGGAGGTGGAGAATGTCCGTCTTTTCCTGAAAGAACGCGACGGCAGTATGGTGCGTCGGAACGTCTCCGGCGATCAAGACAGAGACGGGGATGTCTGCGCCACCAGCGCCGATGTCGCGAACTGGATCCGGCGGAGCGGGCACGCCTTTCTTCGGGGAGAACTGGAGGAACAGCTGCCCGAACCTGAGGCCCGTGCGGCATATGACTGCATGCGGAAGATCGATGCCGAACTGCTCATTCCCCTGATAACCAAAGGACAGTTGCAGGGTTTCCTGACCCTGGGAGCACGGGGAACGGGAGCTCCCTATCTGCAGAGCGACATTGATCTCTTGGAGACGCTGGCCGGCCAGGCCGCCATCGCCATCGAGAACACCCTGCTCTACGACGAAGCGCGTCACTCGCGCGAGTCCCTTCGGGAGAGCGAGTTGAAGTTCCGGACCCTGGCCCAGACAACGCCCTCGGCTATTTTTATCCATAGGGGAGGCAAGATCCTGTATGCGAACCCGAACACGGAGCGCATCTCCGGATATACGCAGGAGGAGCTTCTGTCCATGGATTTCTGGAGCATTATTCATCCTGATTTTCAGAGGATCGTTCAGGAGCGGGGACGCGACCGTCTCTCCTCCGATGCAGTCCCATTCCAGTACGAGTTCAAGATCATTCGAAAAGACCGCGAGGAGCGCTGGGTGCTGATGAACGCAACGCGCTTTGAGTATGAGGGCCAGCCCTCCGTGATCGGAACGCTCGTCGACATCACCGAACGAAAAGCACTCGAAGGGAAGCTGCGGTATGTTCAGAAGATGGAGGCTATGGGGAAACTGGCCGGAGGCGTGGCGCATGATTTCAACAACATTCTGGCCGCCATCGTGGGCTACGGAAACCTTCTGCGCATGAAGATAGACGAGGACGACCCCATGCGTGAATATGTGGACGAGATCCTGGGTGCGACCGAGCGCGCGTCGCATATTACGCAGAACCTCCTTGCCTTCGGGAAAAAACAGGTGACGAACGTCGCGCCAGGGGACCTGAGCGATATCGTCAGGATGATGGAAAAGATGTTGTCCGGACTCCTCCGCGAGGGCGTCGGGCTTTCGCTAAAAACTGCCTCCGGTCGGCTGTTCGTGCTGGTCGACAAAAGCCAGATCGAGCGCGTCATCATGAACCTGCTGGTGAACGCGAGGGACGCCATGTCCGACGGCGGGACTGTCACCATCGAGACCGGCACCATGAAACTGGACAGTGAATTCATCAGTACCCATGGTTTTGGCAAACCGGGGTTGTATGCAACTGTTTCGGTCAGCGACACGGGTATTGGCATGGATGCGGCGACCAGGGCAAAGATCTTCGAGCCGTTCTTTACGACCAAGGGTATGGGAAAGGGCACCGGATTAGGTCTTTCGATCGTGTATGATATTGTCAAAGAACATGCAGGGTATATTACCGCGGAGAGTGAGCAGGGCAGGGGCTGTTTGTTCAAGGTCCACCTGCCGCTGGCCGCGGCAAATGCGGAAGAGATGAGACCGGTATCAGTTCACGAATGAATCGGCGATTGATCCGTCGCGATAGTAACTCCCCGCGCAAATAGCGTTTGACATTCCGGGATCGAAACCATAAAATACTTCTTCTATGAAGCCTGCCAAAACCAAGACGGTATATGTTTGCCAGTCCTGCGGCTCCCAGTCTCCCCGATGGATGGGCAAGTGCCCCGACTGCGGCGCATGGAACACCATGGTCGAGGAGCGCATGGAGAAGCCCAAGGACATCGGGAGCGCGAAGCGCTCCGGAGGATCGGAGCCGGTCCTTCTGGGAGAGATCCAGGCCCGGGACGAAGACCGGTTCGTCACGAAGATCGGCGAGCTCGACCGCGTGCTCGGCGGCGGGATCGTCTCCGGTTCCGTGGTGCTGATCGGCGGCGACCCGGGCATCGGCAAGTCAACACTCGTGCTCCAGATGCTGAGACAAGTTTCCGAGCTCCGCGGCAAGGCGCTGTATGTCTCGGGCGAGGAGTCGCCGGCGCAGATCAAGATGCGCGCCCAGCGGCTCGGGGTCAAGACCGATAACCTCTATGTGCTGGCCGAGACGCAGCTTGAAGAGATCATCCATGCGGCTGACGGACTCGAACCCCAGGTCCTGGTCATCGATTCCATCCAGACCATGTTCACCTCGGAACTTCCGTCCGCGCCGGGCAGCGTGGGCCAGGTGCGCGAGGTCTCGGGCAGGCTCATGATCCACGCCAAACGCACGGGCATGCCGACGTTCCTCATCGGCCACGTGACCAAAGACGGCGCCATCGCCGGGCCGCGCGTGCTCGAGCATATCGTCGATACGGTGCTGTACTTCGAAGGGGACAAAGGGCACTCCTTCCGCATCCTGCGCGCGGTCAAGAACCGCTTCGGTTCCACGAATGAGATCGGCGTGTTCGAGATGAAGGAAAGCGGTCTGACCGAAGTATCCAATCCCTCGGAAATATTCCTCGCTGAACGGCCCGCTGACGCGACCGGCTCGGTTGTAGTCTCATCGCTCGAAGGCACGAGGCCGATCCTGGCGGAACTTCAGGCGCTGGTGGCCCCTTCAAAGCTCACCATGCCCCGGAGGACCTGCATCGGCGTGGATTTCAACCGTGTGTCGCTCCTGCTCGCGGTGCTCGAAAAGCGTGTGGGCATGCACCTCATGGGAATGGACGTGTTCGTGAACATCGTAGGAGGGTTGAAGGTAGACGAGCCGGCCATCGACCTCGGCATCATTGCCGCCGTGGCATCGAGCTTTCGAGAGAAGGCGATCAATGCCCGGACCGTGGTCATGGGCGAGGTGGGTCTTGCCGGAGAAGTGCGGGCCATCAGTCAGGCCGAATCACGTCTCAAAGACGCGGCAAAGCTCGGCTTTACGCGCTGCGTGCTGCCGGCGCTGAATGTCGAGAAGATGGAGAAGACCGCTGCGCTTAAAAAGATGGAACTGATGGGCGTGCGTACCGTGGATGAGGCGATGGAGAGGCTGTTTTGAAAAGATGTCGGGTTTCGCTTTGCTCTACCCGACCTGCGAACTTCAGATTTACGAAGAGAAGTATAATCTAAATCTTGAACGAGACGTACAGGATCTTTTCATCACATCGATGACCATTGAAGATGGACGATTGCTCGTAACCAACGAACGTGATGAGACGTTTGAGGTCAATTTAAAAACAAAGCATATCAGGAAAGTAAAGTGAGCTAACGAGTCGTTCGAGCCGCCATGGGCGGCTCAACTCGTCGTTGATACTTCTCATCAATAAAATCGCGACCCGAGTTGCGATTCCAAGTTATCAAAACATCTAAATTTCGGAGGATGCCATGTACAAACATTTGATCATTGCGATATTCCCCATCTTTTTTCTTTTCCCGGCAATCGTTCCTCAACTCCTGCAAGCGCAGGTTTCCCAACATTCTGATGTGAACGTTAAAAATTTCCCTGAGACGCAGCAAATCAAGGGCGATGTGCACGTAAATAATTTCCCCGAGCTGCAACAAATCAAGGGCTCTGTCTCGATTGAAGGTACGACGAAATTCATTACACGAGAAGGTTTGGTAGTGCCCACTTCACAACGCGCGGAACTGCCTGAAATGGTTTATGCCGGGACCATCGAAACTGACGGATTCACCTCTCTTTTGATTAGCCTGCAAGGCGAAATGAGAAGCGAAGTTTTTTCTTCAGGCACCATTGGAGTTCTTCTCATTCCTGATGAAATGCCTATCTTGCGTATCCTTCGTGACGCAAAGCGCATTCAATTTCCTATCGAATGTAAAGTCCAGGCGAAGAGTGGTGATCCAATTTATTTTGAATCCGAACAGGTTCAGCAGCGCATCGCCTTTACTCGCTATAAAATGTACCTTTACAATACTGCGAACAAATCAGCGGAAGCGAACGTTTACTTGTATTTATCAAATTCACCGATAGTGAGTGCTCCAGGGATTTCTAACAATTAGTCGAGCCATCCTCGATACGCTCGGTGGCTAACCTCACCGTTCGATTTCCCCTGCACCTTTTTAAGATTTTCATGAACATCCGCCTGTGGTATCTTAGTTCCGTAGGTTGGGCTGAACGTTCTTTGTAAAGCCCAACGCGTTAACTTATAATCTGTTGGGCAAGCTGAGTCGTTTTGCCCAACCTACGCGACTGTTGTGCGGTAATCTGTGGAATAGAGGAGATGCGATGGGAACTGACACAAACGATGGCAAACAAGCCAGGCTCATGATCAAAAAGGACGTGATAATAAATACTTCCATAAAGGGATATACCGTGGAGATAAGCGAGGGAGACATTCTCTTATATTCACCTGTCCCCTTTACCCTGGGAAGGATCATAGAGCTGAGTTTTTCCCTTGTCGATGGAGTGCCGCCGATAAAGTTGCGGGCACGTGTTCAGACGGTGCAGGAAGGGGTGGGGGTCGGTGTGTCATTTACGGGTATCAATCAGGCTGACAAGGAGTGGTTGAAAAGATTTATCGAGGAAAAGGTGTCTGCCCAGTCAGTGAAACAGGAGAGCCCTGCTGGTGATACAAGAAAGAAGGTTTTGCTTGTCGATGATTCAGTCACCGCGAGAGCAACGTATAAAAACAAACTGGTCCTTTCCAACTACAATGTAAGAGAGGCGTCAAGCGGGATGGAGGCCATAAAGTCAATTACTGAAGATATCCCTGATCTTATCGTGCTGGATATGCAAATGGAGGGCATGGACGGGACAAAGTTTCTCCAGTTTATGCGCTCGAACGATACATGGAAAAATGTAAAAGTTATTATGCTGTCCGGAAGGATAACCCCGCAGGAGACCGACAGGATCTCATCAATGGGCGTGTCGAGCATTCTTTCCAAGATGACGACCACTCCAAACAAGCTTGCGGGCCAGGTAAAGCAGATATTAGGGGTGTGATGGCAATAAATCAGCGGATGTCTTCTTAAAATGAAAATAATGCACACGTAACATGAAGCCTGAAAGAGACAACATATATAACGTTGATACCCAATGAGCAATCATCCGGACAAACAAATATTTCGCGTAAAACTGATAAGGGTCACTGATAAGGGTCAGCTCGTAGGTCGGGTAGAGCGCAGCGAAATCCGACGCATCAAATTCGGACGATCTTTACAAATAATTATTTTGGACTGAAGAGATTGAATGGATTGATTGCAGGGTCAGGAGGACAAAACCATGAAGTGTGTTTTTTGCGGAGGCGAAACAAAAAAATTGACGGTGACATTCAGCTATGAGGAGGGAGATAAGTATTTTCTCGTTGAGCACGTCCCCGCTGAGGTTTGCGAGCGATGCGGCGAAAAAACTTATTCACCTGATGTCACGGATGAGTTGTTGAAATTTGCGAAAAACAAATTCAAACCCGTTAAGAAACTGGAAGTGCCTGTTTTTGATTTTGCTGAAGCGTGTTGATGGCGGATGAGGCGATGGAGAGGCTGTCTTGAGGCAGGAGAAAATGATCGGCTTCACTCACTTCAGCATTGCTATTACTGTGACAGAATAGGAGTTTCTCCTTGCGTTTTTAAACAAATTGTACTATTTTAAAATATGAATAGGAAGGCCGCACTTTTCCGGGCCTATGCATGGCGTTGGGGTTTCAGGTATGAGTATGACGATCCATAAGAAAATCGTGGTGAACAAAGAAAACAAACCCGTGGAAGTGGTCATCACGTATGACGAGTGGCTGAAGATCGAGCAGGCGCTGCAGTCGGTCGAAAAGGGCGTAAGCCGGGAGCAGCTCAAGGAATATGCCGGCGCGATGCATATCGAGGAAGAACCGCTCGAATATCAGCGGAGGGTGCGGAGTGAATGGGAATAAGTTCCTGCTTGATACCAACATCCTTCTCTATATCGCCGGGAAAAGAATAGATACAACCTCCCTGCCGCAAGGCGAATTTTTCATTTCATTTGTAACCGAACTCGAAATTCTCTCTTATCCCTCTCGTACTACGCAGGAAGAAATACGACTCAGGAAGCTGCTTGCCGAAATGCCGGTTATCGACGCGACCCGCGAGATAAAAGACTCGGCCATTGCCCTGCGCAAACAGTATCGGCTCAAACTTCCCGATGCTCTCATAGCCGCAACCGCTCAAACGTTGAACGCAACCCCGATCACCAATGATAAGGGATTTGATACCATCAAGGAAATCACAACACTGGCGATTAAAGCTTGATGGTCGAAAAATTGCAAGTACAAATAGCGAGTAGGTCGGGTAGAGCGTAGCGAAACCCGACAGCTTTCGATAATCTCCAAGAAATAAGATTCTGTTGGGCTTCACATAGTAATGATCAGCCCAACCTACATGACTGTTTTGAAAATGGGGTGCGGCCCACATTTTGTGAAACTTTGTTCAATGCACCGCGGCGTCGTTATTTCCTGATGAAGGTGACACCAATATGGTCTTCGAAATGTCCGTCCGATGTGATCAAGCTGCACTGCTTTTCTACCGCCGTTGCATAGACGACGGCATCAGCCATGGGGAGCGAGTGTTTGAGGCAGAGGTCGGCTGCAAGGAGGGCGATGCTCTCGGTGAGTGGAACTACCGTTGTTCTGTTCATGACCGACGCTGCTGACAGCGCGTCTTCCTCGGCCCGCTCGCGTTTTATTTTCTTGTACACCTCGTAAAGCACGATCGTGGGTGTCGCGAGCCTGGATACATCCTTTAGATGTCTTGCATACGTTGAGGCGAGCGGCCCGTCGGTGAAATATTCAATCCAGCCGGACGAATCGACGATCACCATCAGCGGTCCTTTTCATCGCGAATATTTTCCGTGTTCATTCCCTTCAGGAATCCTCGGAATGACTCAAGGGGTTTTTCCGGGATGAAGGAAACAATCCCGCCTTTTAAGATAACGGTCATTTTCTGTCCGCTCTTGAGATGGAGTTGCTCCCGTATATCCTTGGGTATGACCACTTGAAATTTGGGTGAAATCGTCGTTCTTGCCATGGCATCCTCCATAATCATGATCGATGATCAAATCGTAGAACATAAATAGTATTTTGTAAACCTCTTTTTTGTGGTATCTTAGTTCTCATGGCCATCGGCAAACTCTGGAGATCCTTCGGCAGCAGAACAGGCGTGGCGGTCCTTCTCGCCCAGCTCGTCCTTGTTCTTCTCTTCATCTATTTCTACTCAAACTACCATTCGAGCGACCGCTGCGTGTCGTGCCATGCGGATAAGACCCGTATGGCTGAACTGGGCTACCCCGAGTTCGTGATGACCCGCGAGCAGGTGCAGAAGGAGTCCCGACATCCGAACACCGAGTGCCGGGACTGCCATCTCGGCAACGGCCTGTCCGATGATCCGGCAAAGGCGCATCGCGGCATGCTCAAGCTCATCGTGCTCGACAATGATCTGAACATCATGCCGCGCAAAGGTCACGTGAAACAGCTCCTGCCGTCAGGCGACGACCGGCAGCGGAACATGCTGCCCCGCCTCGCTGACGGCGAGTTGGATGACGACGTCGGCACGCTTCTCTATCACGACCGCAATCTGAATACGCTCGGCTACGACCCTGCCATTGCCTTAAAGACCTGCGGAAAGTCAGCCTGCCATCCTGATCAGGTGAAGCAATTCGACACCAGCGTCATGGCATCGAATTTCCGGCAGCGCTCCATGCGCACGTGGAACGATATCCACGGCCCTAATAATTGAGGGCCGTCCTTCGCGGACACCCGGCCGGTCGGCAGGGCGGAAGGAGACAGGTTCTCCTTCGAAAATACAGAAAAGATCATCAAAGAGATCAATCTCCCTCTTTCGCGTGAGCAGGCGATCGCCAAGCAGAAGGCATGCAATCTTTGCCATGCGGGTTGTCTTGACTGTCACTATGCGCCCACGCGTGAGCAGGGGGTGCATGCATTCAAACGCGTGCCGCCGTCGCCGAATTGCACCGGCGGGGGCAGGAGCACCTTTGTGTGTCACGCGGGAACGATGGAGCGGAGAAGAGGTGACAGCTACCTTGGCAGGGAATTCTCCGAGCCCCCCGGCTTGCCCGAGGATGTGCATGTAGCGAAGAAGATCGAGTGCATTGACTGCCACCAGACCGGGCCCGATGGGATGGGTCATGCCGAGAGAAGGGCAACGTGTCAGGATTGTCATGTCGAAGTTGAGCAAGCCATGGCAGTGAGCGCGCACAAGAATGTTACGTGTGAAGCCTGCCATGTGAAGATTCTCGGCGGATACGAGATGACGTCGTGGGGGCCGGGCAAGATATTGTCCAGGCCGAACCCGTTCAAGAAGTATTCATTGTACTACGGCCCGCAGGAACCGCCGATCCTGATCAAAGGTCAGAACAAGAGATGGATGCCGGTAAAGATCTGGCCGGACAGCGCGGGCGGCATGAAAGAGACCATCGCACCCGTGCCGGGTCTTACCTTCCGCTGGCCGAAAGGCGAGACGCAGGACTCCTATGTGCAGCTTGGGACGTTCAGCTTCCCGGGCGGCAACAACAACTATCTCGCCTGGATCCAGGTGGACCAGGTGGCGCACCCGCTCGGAAAATCACGCACCTGCGGCAGTTGTCACGATTCGGAGATCCAGATCGCACGCGTGAAATGGCGATACTTTGATGCGCAGGGCGCGGAGCCGTTCACCGGAACCCAGAAAGTCGTGGCTGACAAGAACGGCTTATGGGTAAAGGACATCAAGGCCACGTCGAAACTGGAGCTCATGGAAGGCGGGAAGATCGAGAACTTCGCCGCGTGGATGAAATTGGGCGATATCTGGAAAACGAGCGGCGATTTTTCAATCCCGAAGTCCGATCCCGTGAAATACCGGGCCCTGGATAAAGGCATTCGTGACGCGCTGGCCCGCCTTGAGGTGATCGATAAGAGGCTCAAGGCGAAAGAGGCGAAGGGTGAGAATGTTAAGAAGCTGAGGCGGAGATGGAAAGAGATAAAGGCAGCGGCGGTGCATGAACCGGGGAGCGCAATGAAACTGTTTCAGGATGTCACTGATAAATAACCTGGCCCGGACAAGCCCGTAATTGGCGGGATTAAACGACATTGAATATAATGTCAGTAATTTATTTACATCCTGTTAATCCTGTTATCCTGTGTAAGACATGTTCTCCTTTTTAGTTGGTAGGGTGGGTTTAGCGGCGCGATACTCAACTCCGGCTGTTGTAAAGCGTTCGTGCTTTGCACACAACGATGTATCCCTAATCCGAACGAAATAAATAATAGTACATCCCGGGAGACCCACTCACTCATCCTTCTCCCCCATGGGGAGGACAAAGGAGAGGGGCGAAGAAAACAGGGCTTGACATGCCCAAAAAATTGCCTTACTATTAAGTAAGGAATTTCTATAAAGGGAAGGAGATGGGGCATGCCAGTTTCAACACTTACCATCAAGGGCCAGACAACGATCCCGAAAAAGATCAGGAACCATCTGAAGCTCAGGCCGGGAGACCGGATCGACTTTGTCGTACAGGAAGACGGTGAGGTTGTGCTCAAACCCGCCACGCTCGATGTGCGGGAACTTGAAGGCATTCTCCACAGGCCCGGCATGAAGACCGTCTCCATGGAAGGCATGACCACGGCGATCAAGAAGCGGTTCAAGGGGAGATGAACCGATGAAGGGCTTGGACACCAATGTGCTTGTCCGCTATCTCGTGCGGGACGATCGAAAACAGTCGGAAAAGGCATCCGTGTATATTCAGAAAGCGGCGGCCTCGGGCAAACGCTGCTATATAAACCACGTGGTTTTATGCGAGCTTGTCTGGGTCTTGGAATCGGCATACAAATACTCGAAAAAAGAGATCGCCGATGTGCTTGACAAAATTTTAGTAACAAAACAGTTTGAAATTGACTCGAAGGACGTTGTGAGCCAGTCTGTCCACGATTACCGGAACGGGAACGGGGACCTTTCGGACTATCTCATCGGCAGGGTGAACCGCGCAAATGGATGTGACACAACGGTTACTTTTGATCTCGCTCTCAGGACCAGCCCATACTTTGCAGTGCTTGAGTAATGCATTCTTAATGCGCACGTGCATCCGATAGCGGATCCATGAACCTCGTAAAAAATATCTGTGCCTGTACCGCCGAAGGTCATTGACAAGTTGTTAGTAATTGACAACAGGCACGGTTTGAGAGTATAATTTCTAAACTCCACAAAGGTAATAAGAGAAGGTATTTTATGAAGGAAAACAAAACACTATATGTGTTTGCGCTCGTTGCGCTCCTCACGGTGTCAGCTTATTTTCTCGCCGATACCGTGGATGCCATGATCGGCCGGAGCCTTGAAGCCGCACCCAGGTTCACCACGCCCCTGGAGCGCGGCCGGCCGGCCCTGGAGCCCCGCCGGGAGTTGAGCGATTATTCCTCCATTCTGGAACGCGGGCTCTTCGGCGAAGGCAAAGGCCCGTCGAGCGGACCGGCGGCAGAGTCTTCGAACTACAAGCTCATCGGCACGATAGAGGGCAGGAGCTTTTCCGGCGCTGTGCTCGAGGACAGCACCGGCCAGGTGTTTTACCGTCTGCACCAGAAGCTGCCGGATGGGTCCCAGCTCATCAGGGTGAAGCGCGACAAGGTGACGCTCCAGAGACCTGAGGGATCGACGATCGACATCCTTGTTGCCGACGACGATAAGATCGTCAACATGAACACTCCTGGCGGAAACGCCGGCCCCGGAGTCAAGCGAGTGTCGGATGGCAAGTACATGGTGGACCAGCGGGAAATGCTCGCGAGCACCGAGAACATGAGCCAGATCCTGACACAGGCGCGGGCGCTGCCCTACATGGAGCAGGGAAAGACCGTGGGGTTCCGGATCAGCGAGATCTCTCCGGGCAGCATCTATGAAAAGATCGGGCTCCAGAACGGCGATGTGATCCAGAAGGTCAATTCGCAGGAAGTGGACGATCCCGCCAAGTTCTTCCAGCTCTATCAGGGTTTGAGGACCGAGCGTTTTATCGCCATCGACCTGATCCGGGGCGGTGCGCGTCAGACGTTGAATTACGAGATACGATAATCGGCAAAAGACAGACGCGGTGACGGGGTGATACGGTGACAGGGAGAGAAAAGCATATCAACAGGCATTTTCTCCGCGTTCCCGGTTCCCCGTGTTTCCGCGTCGTTGCTATTTTATACGGAGGCAACGAGTGAAAAAATTAGCGGCCCTGCTGCTTGTGATAGGGCTTGTAAGCGCAGCGACATCATACGCTCAGAGCAGGCCGGACGAATCAGTTGCACCCGATTCGGCCGAAGCCGCCCCGAGCCCGCCTGGCGGGACCGAAGCCGTCCCCGCCCCGGCTGCATCCGCCGCTCCCGCCGAACAGGTTGAGCTCAGGAAGATCAAATCCGATGATGATTACGTTACCCTGAACTTCACGAACATCGACATCAACGCGCTCATCAAGGTGATGAGCGAGCTCACCCGCAGGAACTTTATCCTCGACGAGAAGGTTACGGGAAAGATCACGATCATGACGCCGACGAAGATGTCGCCGGACGAGGCGTACCAGGTTTTCCTCTCCGCGCTCGAGATCAAAGGTTTCACAACCGTGGAAGACGGCAGCGTCACCCGCATCATACCCGCGGCAATGGCCCGGCAGAGCGGGATCAAGGTGCTTCAGGATGGAGATGCCCGGGGCGAGGGGTTTGTGACCAAGCTCATCAGGCTGAAATTTGTGAATCCCCAGGAGATCGTACGCACCATCAGCCCGCTGATCAGCAAGGACGGCAACCTGATCGCCTATCCCAACACGAATTCGATCATTATTACCGACCCGGTGCATAACATTAGAAAGATCGAGAGCCTGGTCCACGCCATTGACGTTGCGGCGCCCGAAGGAAAAGGGAAGATCAATGTCTATTACCTCCAGAACGCCAACGCCGAGGACATCTCCAAACTGTTGTCCGCGCTTGTCGCGCGGATGCCCGTGCCTCCGGCGGCGGCTGCTGCCCAGCCGGTCAATCCCTCCACGATCCTCGAAGGGGCTGTCAATATCTCGGCGGATAAATCCACCAATTCGCTGATCATCGTCGCCTCGCCGGGCGATTTTGAACTGGTGAAGGACGTGATACAGAAGCTCGACATCAGACGCCGTCAGGTCTATGTGGAGGCGGCGATCATTGAAATGAGCCTGTCAAAGCAGCGCGATCTCGGTTTTGAAATGCAGGTCCCCATCAACCAGAGCTCGTTCGATGCCGGGCAGACAACCGCCGTGGGAGGGACGAACTTCGGCGGCATTGGAAGCGCTATGGTCGGCGGACCAGCCGCCCTCGCGTCGATGAACGGCCTTGCCGTAGGCGCTGTCAGGGGCACCTTCAAGTTTAAAGGCGTTGAATACCTGAGCATCGGGGCTCTTCTGCGAGCGGTCCAGACCGACACCGATGTGAATGTGCTCTCGACGCCGAACATCCTTACGACGGACAATCAAAAGGCCGAGATCATGGTCGGTCAGAACGTTCCTTTTAAAACCGGCCAGACGCAGAACGCGACAACCGGCAGCGGGACCTACTTTAACGCCATCGAGCGGAAGGACGTGGGCATCAAGTTGTCGCTGACGCCGCAGATCACCTCGGACAACAGCGTGCGACTTGAAATCAACCAGGAGATCTCCGATGTGATCGAGTCCTCCAACTTGAACGATGCAGGCCCCACAACCAGCAAACGGTCGGCGAGCACCACGGTCGTGGTGAAGGATCGCGAGACCATGGTGATCGGCGGCCTGATCCGCGACAATGTCACCTCTTCGACCATGAAGGTCCCTCTCCTAGGCGATATCCCGATCCTCGGCTGGCTTTTCAAGTACAAAACGAGCAGGGTCGAGAAGACCAACCTCATGATATTCATCACGCCCTACATCATCAAGACCGCGGAAGAGTCTGCGGAACTTACCCTGCAAAAGGAAAAGATTCTCGACGACTTCCGCAAGGAATATCACATTGAGAAGAAAAGTAATGATCATCGCTTGACGCTGAAGCCGTCGGACGGAACAGGAAGCGTGGAGCCGGCAATGATGTCCGCGGACACCGGCACCGCCGGGGAGATGAAGAGCCTCCCGACCCCCGGTGCTCCGGCCGCGGAAAAGACGGCGGTGCCAGCAGAGGATGGCCGGTGAGACGCCTGCTCGGCGAGATACTCGTTGAGTCCGGGCTTTCAGCTGAACGGCTCAAAAAGACGCTCGACCTCCAGAAAAAGAGGGGAGGCCGGATCGGAACACTGCTCGTTCGTCTCAACTTCGTGAGCGAGGCCGAGGTGCTCACGGCGCTCGGCACGCAGCTCGGCCTGCCGTTCCAGGCGGGTCTTGGCGAGATCGACCGTGAACTCGCGCTCAAGCTGCCGATCACCTATGCGAAAAAAGCCATCGCGATCCCGCTCCGGCGCGAGAACGGCAGCGTTCTCATCGCCACCTCCGAACCGCTGGCGCTCTCCATGATCGATGATCTCCGGCTCCTGTTCAACGCGGATATCTCCCTCTGTCTTTCCCCCTCAGAAACGATCCTTGACACCGTCAATCGACTGCATAGTGAGGACATGAACCGCGCCGAGGACACTGTGCAGGAGATGGAGGAAGAGGACCTGACCTTTCTCGCAGCGGAACTTGATGAGCCCACGGACCTGCTCGAGGCCACTGATGACGCGCCGATTATCCGCCTCGTGAACTCGCTGCTGTCCCAAGCGATCCGCGAACGCGCAAGCGATATCCACATCGAGCCTTTCGAGAAGGAGATGGTCGCCCGGTTCCGCATCGACGGCATCCTTTACAACATCCTGACGATCCAGAAGCGGTTTCAGGCAAGCATCGCGTCGCGCGTCAAGATCATGGCGGATCTGAACATCGCCGAGCGGCGGCTGCCGCAGGACGGCGGCATGCGGATCAAGATCGGCGGCAAGGACGTGGACATCCGCGTCTCGATCGTGCCCACCGCCTTCGGCGAACGCATTGTGCTGCGGCTTCTGTACCGTGAGAGCGCGCTTTTGCCGCTCGATCAGATCGGGTTCTCCGGCGATACCCTCACCCGGTTCAATGAACACATCACCCGGCCCCACGGGATCGTTCTCGTGACCGGCCCCACGGGCAGCGGCAAGACCACGACCCTGTACGCCGCGCTCTCGAAGATCAATTCTCCCGACAAGAACATCATCACCATCGAGGACCCCATCGAATACCAGCTCAAGGGCATCGGCCAGATACAGGTGAACGCGAAGATCCATCTGAGCTTTGCCGCCGGGCTCCGCTCCGTGCTCCGGCAGGACCCGGACGTGATCCTCGTGGGCGAGATCCGGGATTCGGAGACCGCGGAGATCGCGATCCAGGCTGCCCTCACCGGCCACCTCGTGTTCTCAACGCTCCACACGAACGACTCGGCCGGCGCCGTTACCCGGCTGATCGACATGAAGGTGGAACCGTTCCTTATTTCGTCATCGGTCATGGCCATCCTGGCACAGCGGCTCGTGAGGGTCCTCTGCACGGTCTGCCGTGAGCCCTACCCGATCACGCCCGCTGAGATAGCAGAGCTCGAGATCAAGACCGCTGCCGCCGGCGCGACCGTGTACCGCGCGAAAGGATGTCCGGCATGTTTCCAGACCGGCTACCTCGGCAGGAGCGCGATCTACGAACTCCTGAGCGTGGACGACGAGGTCCGTCAGCTCATCATGAAGAACGCCGACGCGGCCATGCTGAAAGCGCTGGCTGTGGGAAAAGGCATGCACACGCTCCGGCAGGACGGCGCGGACAAAGTGCTCGCGGGGATCACCTCCGTGGATGAGGTGGTGAGGGTGACGCAGAGAGAAACGTAAGGGCAAGCACTGAGTGCGAAACTCGAAGAAGGACGAGGGACGCATGGTTCAAAATCGTCCATCCTCCTAGCGAGTGCAGCGAGCGGTCGTCCATCGTCTCTCATGCAGTTTAGGATTTACAATAAACCATGCCTGTCTACGAATATAAAGGTGTCACGAGCGGCGGCAGGAACGTTTCCGGCGTTCAGGACGGCGAAGGCCTCAAGGCCGTCAAGTCGAAACTCAAGAAAGAAGGGGTCATCGTCCTCGAGATCCGCGAGGGAGCTTCCACGCGGGCGGCCCGTCGCGAGACCTTTTCTTTCACGTTCGGGAGCAGGGTACGGCTCGGCGATGTCGCGAACGCCACGCGCCAGCTTGCCACACTCCTCTCGTCCGGTCTTCCCCTGATGGATTCGCTGTCCATACTCGTGGAGCAGGAGGAAAACGACAGCCTGAGAGGGGCGCTCTCTTCGGTGCGCGACACCGTGCGCGAGGGCGCGACGCTGGCTGATGCGCTCAAGGAAAATCCGAAGGTCTTCTCACCGCTGTACATCAACATGGTCTCCGCGGGCGAGGCGAGCGGGACCCTTGAGATCACGCTTGACCGGCTTGCGGACTTTCTCGACGAGCAGGTACGGTTCCGCGGCAGGATCGCCGCGGCCCTTGCGTATCCCGCGTTCATGACGATCATCGGCCTTGGCATGCTTCTCTTCATTTTCAGCTTTGTCATGCCCCGTATCCTCGGCATGTTCCAGGACATGAAGCAGCAGCTTCCCTTTATCACGCTGGTGCTCCTTGCCGTGGTGCGGTTCCTCTCATCCTACTGGTGGGTGCTTCTGCTTGTCCTGGCCGGCGGCGCGTACTACTTCAGGCGGTACGCGCGAACGCAGGCAGGGAAGGAAAATATCGATGCGCGGCTGCTTCGGCTGCCGGTCTTTGGATCGCTTATCCGCATGATCGCGGTGTCACGGTTCACGCGCACGCTGGGTACGCTGCTCCAGAGCGGCGTGCCCACGCTCGCGGCCCTCGATATCGTAAAGAACGTGATCGGAAACTCGGTGCTTGCGAACGCGGTGCAGAAGGCGCGCGAGAATGTGCGAGAGGGTGAGCCCATCGCCGATCCGCTCCGCAGGAGCGGCCTGTTCCCGCCGGTGGTGGTGCAGATGGTCGCCGTGGGAGAAAAGAGCGGCGAGCTCGAGAAGATGCTGCTCAAGATATCGGATTCCTTCGACCGGACCGTCGAGACACGGCTTACCGGACTCATGGCGCTCCTTGAGCCGGTGATCATTCTCGCCATGGGCCTGATCATCGGGTTCGTGGTGATCGCCATCATGCTGCCGATGCTCGAGATGAGCTCGGGAGTGCGGTGATGCTGTGCTACAGTTCGGAGTTGGGAGTTCGGAGTACGGAAATAAAATGTCGGGAGTCAGGAGAACATCGCTTATCGATCAGTTAAACTGTTTAATTCGAAAAAAATTGTCATACCCGCGAAAGCGGGTATCCAGTATCCAATGAACAACTTGAAAAGACTGGATTCCCATTTACACGGGAATGACGAAAAATGCAATATTTCAACTTTTATTACCGTACCGGTAAAATTTGCATAAAGGAGTTGCTATGAAAAAAAATAGTTCAAAAGGTTTCACCTTAATCGAAATCATGGTTGTTATCATTATCCTTGGCCTGCTCGCCGGCCTCGTGCTGCCGAAGTTTTTGGGACAGGAGGAAAAGGCGAAGGTCGAGGTTTCGAAAACGCAGATCCGGGCTTTGGAGAGCGCGCTCGATGCGTTCAAGCTCGATAACGGGTTCTATCCAGGGTCTGAGCAGGGGCTTGAGGCGCTTATCAAACAACCCGAGATTGGCCGTATTCCGTCGAAGTGGCGGGAAGGCGGTTATCTCAAGCCTGCGCGGATCCCGAAAGACCCCTGGGGCAAAGAGTATGTCTACATCTCACCCGGAAGCGAGAACAGGGAGTACGAGATCATTTCCTACGGTGCCGACAACGAGCCCGGCGGTGAGGGCAACAACGCGGACATCGAGAGCTGGAAGATACAGTAAAGTGCGGAATGCGGAGTGCGGAATGCGGAATGTTATAACAGGAGCGGATGAGGCTTCTCGATGCATCACTCCGCATTCCGCGCTCGCAACTCCGCACTCAAAGGGCTTCACGCTCATCGAGCTCACGGTCATTATCGTGATTCTTGGCGTTATGCTGACGCTGATCATTCCCCGCTTGGGCGAACTCGGCGAGGCGAACCTGAAACGGAGCGCCAGACATCTGTCTAGCACGATACGATTTCTGAAAGACGAGTCTCAGGCGCGGAAGGACGTCTACCGCCTCCGCTTTGATGTCCAGGCAGGGCACTACTGGGCCGAGGTCATGACCCAGACGAACGAGAAGACCGTGGAATTCAAACGGTTCTCTTCAGAGATGGGGTCCGAGGGAAGCCTTTCAGGCCAGACGACATTTCGGGATGTGCGGGTCGGCAGCCATCCCGATGATCCCTATATCCAATTTACTCCGGACGGGTGGGTGGAGAATGCATTCATCTATCTGAAGGACGGCGACGACAAGCCCTTCACCCTGATCGTCAAGCCGCTTACCGGCGATACCGAGCTTCGCGAGGGATATGTGGAGGAGAGATGACCTGGGTCGTGGGTCATGGGTCAAGGGTTAGAGTACAACAAGGCGGTTTTACTCTCCTCGAGGTGATGGTCGCCGTAACGATCATGTCCATGGTGCTGGTGACCCTTCTGGGGCTTCAGAGCAGAACCACCCAGGACGTGAAGCTGGCGGAACATATCACCACGGCGACCATGCTTGCAAAGCGCATGATGGTGGACACCATCGGGACCAAGCCGTTGCAGCCTGTTGAGGATGACGGGGACTTCACGGGCGAGGACAATTTCAGTGACTACGCCTGGAAGAGGACTATTTCTCAGATCCCTCTTTTCGGCGCTGTGTTCATCACCGAGATCCGTGTCGCGGTCCTGTGGACGGAAGGCACGCGGTTGGAAATGGTGGAACTGGTGGACTATGAATAATAGTTCGGAGTTCGGAGTTGGGAGTTCGGAGTGGGAAAAACAGGGCCGGATGAGATGTTCAAATCCGCATTCCGCATTCCGCACTCCGCATTCGAAGGGTTTTACCCTGCTCGAAGTGCTCATCGCCGTGGCGATCATGTCGGGGATCGTGACCGTGATCTATACAAGCTTTTCCACCGCGGGCAGGAATGTAGAGCAGGCGGAGATAAAACGGGACCAGACGGACCTTGCACGGACCCTCGTGTCTAAGCTTTCAAACGATATCACGAATGCTTACTATAACCCGTTGATGACCGAGACGATATTTTACGGCAAGAAATCGACAACAGCTCAGGATGAACAGCGGTACGACAGCATTTACCTCACCACGCTGACGAACTGGCGCAAGCCCGATTCAAAGGAAAGCGACCTGTGGGAGGTGGGTTACCGGTTCGATGAACAACCGGATAAAAGCGCCAGGATCATGGTCCGCAATGAAAAGCGGGAGCTTGGGAAGGACAATCCTCCACCCCTGGAGGGTGGAACAGATTTCGTTATTACCGATCGACTCAAGGGGTTCCGCCTGCGGTATTCCGACGGAATAAACTGGGTCGATGAGTGGGACAGCAAGACCCGCCTCTCGCCGCCGAGGGCGGTGGAGATCGCGCTGGAATTCCCTGATGGTTCGTTCTATATCACGCGGGTGGAAGTGTGGCGGTGATCAGTTTGGAGTTCGGAGTGCGGAGTGACGGAAAAAAATCAGGCTTGATGAAGAACGATCGCGGTGTCGCGCTGATCATCGTTCTCTTGGTGACGGCGCTGCTGATCGCGCTTATCTTTGAGTTTGCCTATGGTACGAGGATAAGCCTTCGCGCGGCCGTCAATTTCCGTGACAGTCAGCGCGCCTACTACCTGGCGCGTTCGGGGGTGAATTTTGTCGGGAGATATCTCGCCGGCAACCTGCAGATGGACCCGGAGACGGGCAAAGACCACAAATATGACAAGCTTGAGCAATTGGAGTGGCAATCAGTGCCGTTCATTCCGGGCAGCGATTCGGAACTCAGGGTGCGATGGGAAGATGAAGCGGGGAAGATAAAGATCACCGACGTGCAGACGAACCCATACAGGCAATCTATGCTGAACAAACTTTTCGAGAATAATGGCATTGACCGCACTGTTTACGATAAAATGACCGATATCAGAAGCGGAATAAAGGATATTGGCTTGCTGACCGGATTGCATCAATATATGAGCGATGAAGATTACCTTAAAGTGAATAATTTTGTGACAACAAGCCAGGTGGATAAGATCGACATTAATACTGCGTCCCCGGAAGTGCTGCAAAGCCTCGGGATAAGCGCAGGAGCGGCCGGCTTGATCATCGAAGCGCGAAACAATGCAACCTTTATTGACCACGCGAAGGTCAGCGAATTCGCCGGCATCAACAACGTCAAGCTGCAGACCACGGACTTGCTCGTTGCGAATTTTTTAACTGAAACAAGCAATGTTTTCAAGGTGTATTCCTACGCAACCGTGGGAGGATACACGAAGCAGGTTGAGGCCGTTATTACGCGGTCAACAACAGGATTTACCGTACAGTACTGGAGAGCGTTGTGAAGATCGTCGGGTTGAACATAGATAAAGGACGGGTGGCCGCGTCGGTCGTCGTGACCGGCTTGCGTCAAACAGAGTTCAAGGAGTCTTTCAACCGCGCCTTTGCCACCGACGCGGAGCTGGTCGACATTCTGAAAGAGAAAGCCGCGGAATGGGCAGGCGCGCGGATCGTCTCTTCGATCCCCGGGCGCCATTTCAGCCAGCGTATCGTCCACTTCCCCTTTGTTGACCGCAAACGCATCGAAAAGGCCCTGCCCTTCGAGATCGAGGACAGCTTGCCGTTTCCTCTCGACGATGTGGAGATCGACCACTTTTCCCTGGACAAGGCGGAAAAGGATAGTGCCAAGAAGAAAGAGGCCACGGTGCTCGGCATCATGCTGTCCAGGGCGGTCCTGCGGCAGCACCTCCAGCTTCTTGCATCGGCCGGCATGGACCCGCAGGTTATCGTACCTTCTTATATCGGCCTCTATTTTGTATCAAGGATGGTCCCTGTTGAGGGGAACGCCGTTCTGATAGACGGCAGTGATCTTTGCACAAAGTCAGGGAACACGGTGACCGCCTGCAGAAGCTTTTCCGAGAGCGGGGCGACAACGGGGATCAGTCATACGCTGAAAGCGCTTGAAATCGAGAGCCACGAGCGGGTGGAGAAAGCATACCTGTTGTCTGCGAATGACCGCTTGAGCGCGGAGCTTGCGGACCTTGGAATAGCGGTGGAGCAGGTCACGCCTGAGTTCAAGGGGAAGAAGGCCGCCGATCCCGTGAGTCTCGGGCTCGCGTTGTCCGAGCAAATCAACTTCCGCAAGGGGGAGTTCGCTTATCGTCTGGTCGATATAGGTATCCGCAAGAGGAAACGCACCCTCATTATCGCGGGGGTTGTGGCAGTGTCGCTTGCCGCGGCGAACTTTGGGGTGAAGTCGTACCTCGTCGGGTCAAGCTACGGGAAACTGAACAAGGAGATCCAGGAGATGTACCGTCAGGTATTTCCCGATGCCAGGAACGTTGCCGATCCAATGCGGCAGCTTCGCACCAAACTCGACGAGGCCAGGAAAAAGTTCGGCGTGCTCGGGGCCGGGACCTCCGCGCTTGACGTGATGAAGGCGGTGACCGAGGGGATTCCCAAGGAAGTACGGGTGAACTTTCAGGAATTCAATCTGGACGGAGACCGCTTGAAGCTCCAGGGTGAGGCGGCATCGTTCGAGTCCGTTGACAAGATAAAGGAACAACTCCAGAAGGCCGCGCCCTTCAGCGACGTAGCCGTGCTTGACACTCGCATGGGAGTTGACAACAAGGTGAAGTTCCGGTTCGAGATCAAATTGAAGCAGACGTTGTGAATATAAATGCGGAGTTCGGAGTGCGGAGTGCGGAATACAAAACACAAAAAACAAATACGTGATTATAGCGGGAGAATTCCTTGAAACTTGAATCACGCGATAAAAAGACGCTTCTCATCGGCGGCGTGGTTGCGGCAATCATCCTGCTCTACGTTTTCGTGGTGTCTCCATTGACCTCCGACCTGGCCCGCAAGCGGGAGCTGATCCCGAAAAAAGAGCGTGACCTGGTGGAGATGGGCGTGCTCAAGGACCAGTACCTTGAGATACAGAAGCGTCTGCAGCAGGCACAGGCCGCTGCCGCGAAGCGCGGCCCCCTGCTGACCGAGATCGAAAACCTCACCAAGCGGGCGAACCTGAGCGGCAAAATGGTATCGCTCAAGCCGCAGGCGGGCGTCCAGACCGAGGCTTTCAAGGAGAGCACCGTCGAGATAAAACTCGACAACGTTACGCTGTACGATATTGTGAATTACGTTTATCAACTCGAGCAGGATGGGCTTCGGATCAAGAAGCTGAATTTCAAGCCCCGATATGATAATCCCAAGCTGCTGAACTCGACGATCCTTGTCTCAAGCGCCGAATAGACATTTAGCTTTTTTAAAACTTTTCCAGGATATGCCAGATAAAAAATCACTCATCCGATGGCTGTCATTTACCGCGTATTTTGTCGCGGTATTTCTGATCTTTCTTCTGCTGCGCTTTCCCTTTGACCGGGTCGGGACAAAGCTGGAATCCGAGGTCCGCCTGCGCACGCCGTTTGAGCTCTCCATAGCACATATTTCACCGCGGTTCTTTAATAGTTTCGTGCTTTCCGACGTGGTCGTTTCGGACAAGGCCGGCAAGATCCTGTTCGAGAGCCCGTCCGTCAGGACCACGGTCTCGCTTCTCAACTTTCTTCGCGGCCGGCTCTCGCTCGACATGAAGGCCAGGGCCTACGGCGGAGAACTATTTGTCAGGACGCAGCTGGGGCAGCCAAAGCAGTACCTTCTGTTTGATGCCAACGAACTGGATATTGGATCCTACGCATTACTGAAGGAGCTTGGTTTCAAGCTTTCCGGCAAGTTGGGCGGGAACTTCGAGATGACCGGCGATTCGGGCAAAGGGAGATTGTGGATCAAGGGATTGACCTCGCGAGAATTGAAGATCAAGGGGTTCTCCATCCCGGACCTTGACTTTGAACAGTGCTGGCTTGATGCGGAGATCAAAGGTGACCGCCTGACGATCAAAAAGCTTGAGCTCGAGGGCAAGGAACTGAAGGTCCGGTGTCTGGGAGACCTGGTCTTGCGAGAGCGCGGCACGATCAACCTGACAATAAAACTCAAGCCGTCGGAGCGGATGGCGAGGGAACAGGAGGGGATCTTTTCTCTCTTGAAGAATAAAGATGCCGAAGGGTTCTACCAGTTCAGTCTTGGCGGCACGCTGTCCGAGCCCCTGCCGAGGCTGTAGCTTTTCGCCCCATCAGAATTTGAACAACAACTCCGCGTAGGTGCCATGCCGGGTGACTGTCACCCAATCGAGGGTTGACTGCGGTGCGGCGCCATCTGCGAAATAGACCGTATCAGTCCCGTTTTCCGCATACAGGTAAAAATAGCGGTACCCTCCCGACAGTTCCACATTCTCCGAAAGATCATACGCCAGCCCCAGCGATGCTTCGTATCCATACCCCTTGTTTGACTTCTGAATAAAATTCGGCGACTGAATCCTGAAATCCGACGGATCCGTGCCTGCGCGCAGGTTCCAGTATCCCTCGCCCTGATAGTTCACATAGGGATAGACCGAGAGCGTGCCGGAATACGAAAAGCCTTTTGCCAGCTCTGTCTGGTGTACGACTCCCGCCTTCAACAAGTCCCAGGAAAAGTCAAAGGTAGAGCTGAGCACCTGGTTCGGTGGGAAGGGCCCGACGGGAGGAAAGTTGGTTCCATCGAATGGCACGGAAACGGTTTGAACGGCGTTGGTCATCTGAAGTTTATCCCCGTAATGAAGAAATCCCAGGACAAAACCCCAGGGGCCCGCCTGCTTATCAGCGAACCGTTTGGTGTTGTAGGTAAAGTTGACGCCCCAGAGCCGTACGGCGCCATCGAGGCTGTTCGTTGATTGCGAAAATGCAATCCCTCCGCCCGATGACGGAAGAAAACGGTCTGTATCCGCTCCCCGGCCTCCCGAGATCGATCCGTATCCATACACTGCATCGAATGCAAATCGTGGTGCTACATTCCCACCTGCGGTCATGATGATCAGTGGACTGTCTATTTTCTTGAAATCCAACTGCGACTCGATCTTCCCCGCGACGCCGGTGCTGGTGGTATAGGGAAAGGATATTTGCCACTTCGCGTCTGCCTGGGTGAACCATCCCTGGAGGCCAACGGCGGAATTGATCTCACTATCCTCATCATCTCGGCCATCGATAAACCCTGCGAATCCGATAAGCGGGAACAGAACAACTATCATGAAAAGAAACAACGCTGCTTTTCTGCTTGTCACGAGCACCTCGCATAACGATGGAACAAAGGGTTACCCCGCAGCGACATCCTACGACGGTTCGAAATCATAGCGGTTAGCAATACCTTTGTCAAGATTTGAATGGGCTGTCTGTCTCCGCTCACGCATAATTTATCTGACATGCCGATGGCCCTTCGTGCCTATTTTCTATGCCAATGATTAAATGCGCATCGTTATGAAATCTTCGTCTACTCACGAGCCGATGCCTCTCACCGTCAAAGCCGGCATGAAATCAACAGGTTCACTGAAAACGAAGGGCGTCACTGCTGTTGGCATGAGCGTTGCAATATGGAATGTCATGAAGATTGTTGCATAGAAGCAAAGCAAGGGCGCCAGAGGCCTTCATTACCATGCCTTATCATGAGGCGGGGAATAATCGTAAAGGGGAAAGAGGAGGATACAATGAAAAAGATCGCGGTAGTTTTAAGTTTCCTGTTTTTAGCAGCAGGGGCGGCCCAGGCAACGCCGTCAACACAGATCTGGATCCCGTCATCGGACATCCAGCCGTTCAATAAGTGGCATATTGGTTTTGATCAGTATATCAAGGTAAAGAAGACCGATGCGGGTACCCGGGAGACGACCGTGGTCAACAACGGGATCACGGTCGGCGTGCTTCCCTTCGAGAAGATACAGGCCGAGGCAGGCATTGACCAGCGCACGGTCAGCCTCGAGCCGTATGATTCCAACCCGCTCTATTACAATGCCAAGATCGGGACTCCTGAAGGCGCCCTTTTCACCGGGTCACCTGCCGTCGCAATCGGCGGCTATGATTTTGGCACCAAGAAGGACCTGACCGATTATAATATTATCTATGGTGTTATCGCGAAAACGCTTGGTGTTGCCGGCCGTTTCTCTGTGGGCTACTACGCGGGGAACGACAAACTTCTTCTCGACAAGAACGGAGAGAAAGACGAAGCCGGGTTGCTCCTGTCCTGGGACCGCACCATGAGCGAGATCTCGGACAAGCTCTGGGTTGCCGTGGATTATCAGGGCGCTGAGAATGGCTACGGCGCAACGAGCTTCGGGCTTGCGTGGAAGTTCGCACCGAACGTCGGCGTCATTGTCGGATACGATATCTGGACGAACGATACGTTGAAGCCGACCGCGACGTTCCAGGTGGATATCGACTTGTAATACACACATTCAGTTGTCATTGATTCAGGGAACTCATTGAAAGGGAGGTTTATCATGAACAAGCTTATTCTATTTTGTTTCTTCATCGGCGCTATCGCATTCAGCGGCCTTACCTATGCCGAAGAAGCGGCTGTCCCTGTTCCGGCGACGGTTGAGGCAGCTCCGGCAGCTGCCCCAGCGCTGAAGATCGATACCGGCGACACTGCCTGGATGATCGTGGCAACGGGGCTGGTCATGCTCATGTCGATCCCGGGTCTTGCGCTTTTTTACGGAGGACTCTCCAAGACCAAGGATTCGTTGAACACCATGGCCATGACCTTCGTGACGTTCTGCATCGTGAGCGTGCTCTGGGTACTGTACGGGTATACGTTTACCTTCGGCGCCGACATCAAGGGATTGATCGGCGGTGCTGAGAAGCTGTTCCTGAAAGGCGTCGGGCCGAACAGCATCTCTGATCTGGCAAAGACCATCCCGGAATACATCTTCATCGCGTACCAGCTCACCTTTGCCGCGATCACCGTGGCCCTGGCGAGCGGCGCGTATATCGAGCGCATGAAGTTCTCGGCCTGGATCATGTTCACGATCCTCTGGATGTCGCTGGTATACCTCCCGGTGGCCCACTGGGTATGGGGCGGAGGATTTTTGGCAAAGCTTGGGGCGCTGGATTTCGCGGGCGGGACGGTCGTCCATATCAATGCCGGTATCGCGGCGCTGGTGGGCGCTTTGGTCCTCGGCAAACGGCGTGAGAAGGCGCTCATCCCGGGCAACCTTACGCTCGTGATTACCGGCGCGGGTCTCCTGTGGTTCGGCTGGTTCGGGTTCAACGCCGGCTCGGCGCTCGCGGCGAACGGACTGGCAGGCGCGGCGTTCATCAACACCAACACCGCGGCAGCGGTCGCGGCCATCGCATGGATGGTCGTTGAATGGATGCACTCCGGAAAGGCAACGGTCCTCGGTCTTGCCTCAGGCGCGGTCGGCGGCCTGGTGGCCATCACTCCGGCAGCGGGATTCGTGAATATCGGCGGAGCGATAATCATCGGCATCGCGGCAGGGGTAATACCATTTTACGCGGTTGCGAAGTTGAAACCCCTGCTCGGGTATGATGACACGCTCGACGCCTTCGGCATCCATGGCATCGGCGGGACCATCGGCGCGCTCCTGACCGGTGTGTTCGCGGACCCGGCCATCAACGAGGCCGGCAGGGGCCTGTTGTACGGAAATCCGGGACAGCTCTGGACACAGATCGTTGCGGTCGGCGCGACGATTCTGTACAGCGGTGTGATGACCTTTATCATCTTCATGATCATCAAGGTCGTCGTGGGTCTGCGGGTCGATGCAGAGGAAGAGAGCGTCGGGCTGGACGAAAGCCAGCATGGTGAGCGGGCGTATAACTTGTAAAAATCCGTAATAGGCGAGGAGTGATGGGTAAGAGGGAAGAGCGAACACCGAACACTGCGATCTTATTACTCATCACTTATTACTTATCACTGTTCAATAAGGAGGCGGTATGAAAAAGATAGAAGCCATCATCAAACCGTTCAAACTTGATGAAGTAAAAGAAGCGCTGAACGCCCTCGGTATCCAGGGCATGACGGTGACCGAGGTGAAGGGGTTCGGCAGGCAAAAGGGGCACGTGGAACTCTACCGCGGCGCGGAGTATGATGTCGCTTTCATCCCGAAGGTGAAGATCGAGGTTGTGGTGGGTGACGGCATTGCGGAAAAGGTGGTGAGCACAATCCAGGAAAAGGCAAAGACCGGCAAGATTGGCGACGGCAAGATATTCATCACGAAGATCGAGGAAATCGTCAGGATCAGGACCGGAGAACGCGGCGAAACGGCGATCTAACAGATCATCATTCATCCTCCCGGGGGTCGGCATGGAGCATTGCATGCCGGCCCTATTTTTATTCGGATGGCACCCCCCAAAAAACTTATCTCTTTTCTTGCCTTTTCCCCGCATTTATAGTACGTTCGCTGCATGGCAAAGAAACTAAAAGACATGGTAAAAAAGAATGCCGGCAGCGCCGCCCTCGGCTTCGAGGCCACGCTCTGGGCCATGGCGGACAAGCAGCGCGGCCACATGGACGCGGCGGAATACAAGCACGTGGTCCTGGGCCTCATCTTCCTGAAATACATCTCCGATGCCTTTGAGGAAAAGCACACAGCGCTTGTTGAGGAAAAGAAAAAGGGTGCTGATCCCGAGGACAAGGACGAGTATCTCGCGGAGAACATCTTCTGGGTGCCTAAGGAAGCCCGCTGGCCGTTCATTCAGGGCAAGGCTAAGCAGCCAAGCATCGGCAAGATCATCGACGATGCCATGGTTGCCATCGAGCGAGACAACACCAAGCTCAAGGGAGTGCTGCCCAAGGACTTCAACCGTCCAGCGCTGGATAAACACCTTTTGGGCGGTTTGATTGATTTGATTGCAACCATCGGGCTCGGAAGCAAAGAACACCGTTCCAAGGATATTCTTGGCAGAGTATATGAGTACTTCCTCTCCCAGTTCGCCAGCGCCGAAGGCAAGAAGGGTGGCCAGTTTTACACGCCCCGGTGCGTGGTAGGCGTCCTGGTCGAGATGCTGGCGCCGTACAAAGGAAGAGTGCTCGACCCTTGCAATGGTTCCGGCGGCATGTTCGTCCAGTCAGAGAAGTTCGTAGAGGCCCACGGCGGACGGGTCGGCGACATCAGCGTCTACGGCCAGGAATCAAACCCCACGACCTGGAAACTTGCCATGATGAATCTCGCCATCCGCGGCATAGAGGCTAATCTTGGTTCCGAGCACGCGGACAGTTTTCACCACAATATGCACAAGGACCTCAAGGCCGATTACGTCCTCGCCAACCCGCCCTTTAATATGTCCGATTGGGGCGGCGACCGTTTGCGCGAAGATGGCAGGTGGAAGTACGGCGTCCCGCCCGCAAGTAATGCAAACTACGCCTGGGTCCAGCACTTCATCCATCACCTTGCGCCGAACGGCATCGCAGGCTTCGTACTCGCCAATGGCTCCATGTCATCGAATCAGTCAGGAGAGGGAGAGATCCGGAAGAACATCATTGAAGCAGATATCGTGGACTGCATGGTCGCAATGCCGGGCCAGCTCTTCTACTCCACGCAGATTCCCGTCTGTCTCTGGTTCATCAGCAGGAACAAGAGAAACGGCAAGGGGCAGGACGGCAAACCCATGCGCGACCGCTCGGGTGAGACCCTATTCATCGACGCTCGCAAGCTTGGTGTGCTGTATGACCGCGTACACCGAAATCTTACAGATGAAGAGATTAAACGCATCGCCGACACTTACCACTCCTGGCGAGGTGATCTGAAAAAGAAGTACGTAGACATGCCCGGCTTTTGTAAGGCAGCCAAGCTCGAAGAAATCCAGAAACACGGCTATGTCCTCACCCCTGGGCGCTATGTCGGTGCTGAGGCAATAGAGGATGATGATGAGCCGTTCGAGGAGAAGATGGCGCGGCTGACTAAAGATTTGGAATCGCAGTTTGCGGAGAGTGCGAAGCTGGAGAAGGCGATACAGAAGAACCTGAAGGGGTTGGGGTATGGCGGGTGATTGGAGTACCGTGACCTTTGATGAAATAATAACCGTGAAACACGGGTACGCCTTCCCTGGCGAGAATATTCGTGAAGAGCCGCTGGGAGATATTCTCCTGACACCCGGAAACTTCGAGATTGGCGGTGGCTTCAAGGCGGATAAGTTCAAGTATTTCGATGGAGAGGTTCCTGACGAATATGTGCTCGAAGAGGGTGACTTGTTGGTCACAATGACGGACCTCAGCAAACAATCGGATACGCTTGGATTCCCTGCCCTGGTTCCGAAAGCCGGTAGCGCGCGTCGATATCTGCATAATCAACGGCTGGGGAAAATACTTGTTAAACCAAATGCTGAGGTAGATAAACGATTCATATATTATCTTCTATGTTCAGCAGAATATCGTCATGAAGTGTTAGCAAGTGCGACGGGCACGTCGATAAAACATACTTCGCCGAGTCGTATCCTTGCATACAAGGCACGCCTGCCAAGCCTGGTTGAACAAAAGTCAATATCTCACATCCTCGGCACACTGGATGATAAGATCGAACTGAACCGCAAGATGAACCAGACGCTCGAAGCCATGGCCCAGGCGATCTTCAAATCGTGGTTCGCGGATTTTGACCCTGTCCGCGCCATAGCCGAAGGCCGTGATCCTGGACTACCCCGCGACCTCGCCGAGCTCTTCCCTGATAGCTTCGAGGATTCGGAGTTGGGCGCTATCCCGAAGGGGTGGAGGGTAGGTATTGTTGATGAGGAGTTTAACCTTACGATGGGACAGTCACCGCCCGGCGAAACTTATAATGATACTGGTGAAGGCTTGCCATTCTTTCAGGGGTGCACGGATTTTGGATTTCGATTTCCGAGCAGGCGTGTGTATTGTACAGCGCCGACACGATATGCTGATAAAGGAGATACGTTAATCAGCGTAAGAGCGCCGGTTGGCGATGTTAACATGGCTGCTGAAAAATGTTGCATAGGTCGTGGCGTTGCAGCCGCCAAACATAAGTCGGGAAGTCGTTCGTATACATTTTATTTCATGAAGTCGATAGATGAAGTATTTGCCCACTTCGAAGCGGAGGGCACTGTTTTCGGCTCAATCTCTAAAAAAGATTTTCATAATATTCAATGCATAATTTCGCCTGCCGAAGTGATAACGGCATTTGAACATTTAGCGTTTTCGATAGATGAGCAAATTGCTAACAACGAGCAGCAATCTGGCACCCTCATTGCCCTGAGAGACACGCTGTTGCCGAAGTTGTTGTCTGGAGACTTAAAGGTACGCACATAGGAGGCACATTCTGATGGCGTCCGAAGAAAGAAAGTTCAAAATACATATTGTAGAAAGATTCGATGTTGCTGCTCTGCGAGAAAATCAACTCAAAGATATCGCAAGTGCAATAGTAGCTGGATCAGCACAGGCCAAATGGTGGAAAGCAGCGGATGGGTTGCGTTTCTCGCTTATTAAATGTTTTTTATTTGCCCCTGATGTTGTCTGTGGTTGGATTACACAAGAACATAATTTGGAGCAGCATCTTTATGATGATAAAAAACAAGAAACTAAACAGAACGTTGATTCGTATGAGGATCGCTTTTTCGTCGTTCTTTTATCTGAAAATATCGTGATATTGGAATGGCGTCAGTTTCGCAACAAACCACCGCTAAATTTGCCTGCCACGGTAGAGCGGATGGAATTAATCCTTACTGATATTGTAAAGGGCTTGGGTGTAAATGTTGCTATAAAACTTGCGCAAATAGATAGGGAGACACCGAAGGATGAGTTCATAAAGCTTTTTTACGATCATAATTATCAAATGATTCAAGTGGCCGTGGAAAAATTTGGAACAGAGATCGTATCTTCAGATGTTGTATTGGTTAATCCTAATAAGCACTTAGAGGGTGCAGCCCGTGAACTAATCCGACACGACGTGTTGCATCCTTCTATATCTAAATTAGTTGCTGAAGCAAAAGAGGACCGAAACGCGGATTTAAGAGCATCTGCCATTACTAGGGCAGCTCTTCATTCAAGCCAGCCTATATTAATAAAGTATAAAGATGGGCGCGGCCAAATCAGAATTCGCAAAAAAACCGAGAAGGGTGAAATAGATGTGCAGATACCTATTGCTGAGACTGACACGGCTGAATCAAAAATGGAAATAGCTACTTCAGTAATTAATGCAATTAAGAAGATTGATATCGGACGAGATATTGCGGAAAGCGCTGAGGTCAATCGGCAGCTAGATATATTCAGACAAACTGAGGATAAAGATGGGGACTAGTCCAGTCACTTCCAGTGAGATTGTTGAATCTGTATTGAGCAATAAACCCTTGTCAGCAGACGGCGTTCCGCTTGCTGTGTTTCGGGATGCTTTTAATCAAATGAAGGGGAGTGAGGCTCATAAGCGAGTAATATGGATACTGACCATTGTGGAGGATCAAGTCATAGCTCAACCTGTAGGACGTGAAGATATCTCATTGATTTTACGAGAGCCAAAACCAAAATATTATACAAAAAATGACTTCGTTTTCATAAACGCGGACGAATTTGCGATATATGGGACAACTGAAGGTAAATATACATTCATTTCGTTCTTGCATGATGTGTTTACGTGGCGGCGAATTGTCCTTGGCATAGTAGTATGGTTAGCAGGGCTGTGGGTCGCGAATAAATATCTTACGGCAGAAATTGCGAAAACCTTGTCAGAGGCTCTTATTTCTTCAATGTCAATTTTCATATCGATCTTTGTGTTATTTGTTTTGACGGTTAATCCCGAGGCACAGTATAGGGTTGCCGAAGGCGACAGATTTCATCGCCTCGTTCAAAGTGACAAGTATATTGCTTTTATCGGCGTTATTACGCTTTTAATAACTATCGTCGGTTTGACCGTAAGCTCTGCGTTTGCCAATATGAGTTGTGATATGCTTTTCTATAGCTGGGTTAAAGCTGGGCAGGCGAGCTGCTTATCTACTGCCGTCGTGGGAACGATCTCGTCATTTTGGCTGGTCCTGAAATATCATTTTGGTCGGCGTAACGAAATGATGGAAATTATGATGGCGAAAATGATAATAGAAAACCAGCAGCGGCTTTTCAGGAAGAGCCTCGAGAAAGATAAAGAATAAGTTCATAAGATGGAAGTCATTGGCGAGCGATTGTTTTGTCTAATGGAGAAAAAGTCATGAAAGACCTATGGAATGGAATTATAAACCACCCGTGGAAAACTGTCCGACATACGTTTGTATCTTTCAGTGTACTTTGGACGCTGACCGAAGGATTGACTTACTTCGTACCTGGAATCCAGATAAAGGGTTTTATCGCGCTTGGAGCCATAATTCTGATAAGCCTTGGCTATGCGCTAAAGCAGGTATGGAAGCCGTCTGTCATAGAGATTAAGGTTTCCAATTCAAACACTACGATTGAAGTACTATTCGGAGATTTGTTTCAGCAAGACGGCATTCGTGCTATTGCGGTCAACGAGTTCTTCGATAGTCAACTCGGAAAGCCCGTATCCGAAAAGAGTTTGCATGGTATATTTCTCAACAGATGCTTTGGCGGACACCCGGAACCTTTTGATAAGCAGGTCGAAAAACAACTCAAGGGGCTGGAGAGTATGCAGGTTGAACGGTCAGAAGGCAAGACGAAGAGTTATTCCATCGGTTCTAGCGCATTGATCACCGCAGATAAGGATAAGTACCTCGCTTTCGCTTTTGCCAAAACTGATCCAGCTACATGCAAAGCATATTCAGATGTAACGATGATGTGGGTTGCCCTTCATCAATTATGGCAACGGGCTCGAATAGAATCGGGTGGCGATCCGCTTAATGTTCCGCTCGTCGGTAGTGGTCTTTCGGGACTCGGCTTGCCCACTCGGGACCTTCTGAACCTGATTATTCTTTCTGCAATCACTGAAACGAAGGCAAAACAAGTGACGCAGAGAATTCGGATTGTTTTGCATAGAGATCGCTTTGAGGAACTTGACTTGAGAGACGTCAAGCAACACTGGGAGATATAATCATGGCTTATAGGAATGGTACATACGTAGCATTTCATGCAAATGGTACCGATGTCCCGGTCGATTCAGACATCAAGTACTACAACCTGATGAAAGCGTGGACTGAAAAGACGGATGACGATTTTACAATGGTGAATAGTCACGACAAAACAGGCGCTGTGCGCGATACGAGCAAGAAACAGACACTGAAATTGGCTCTCCAAGAGCGACTACGAAACTCTAAGAACGTGGTTCTAATCATCGGCGAGACAACCAGATTCGATACAGACTGGGTTCCCTTCGAGATTAGTTGTGCGGTCGATATTTACAAAATTCCTATTATTGCGGCATATCCCGGATATGGCCCGATTCTGGAGCCGAGTAAATTTAATTCGCTCTGGCCCAAAGCGCTGGCAGATCGGATCAACAACAATACGGCAAGGGTGATTCACATTCCATTCAAAAAAGAGCCGATCAGTGCTGCGATAAATAAGTACAACATGGCAAATTTACCCGAGGGTGCTTTGACATACTACACGCGTGAGACTTACGAGAAGTGGGGCATAGGGTGCGCGTGATCAATCACTCGATACAATCTCGAAACCAGCATCGTAGAAGCTGTCCTCGTCTGGCTGGTGGGCCTGTGTTATAAGGTTTTCTATGGCATAGTTTTCATGTTTGGCGAGCTTCTGCCCAAACGCTTTATGGAGACCGCATGACGTATAATGCACATCGCTCATTAGAGCTTCTTCGTCTCGGTTCCGGCCGACCGGCTGCGGTCTTTCGCGAAGGCCAAGAGGACGCGATACGCCATGTTGTGGAGGGCCAAGGACGCCTACTCGTTGTGCAGAAAACGGGCTGGGGTAAGAGCTTTGTCTATTTCATTGCCACCAAACTGCTGCGCGAAACCGGCACAGGCCCGGCGCTGCTCATTTCGCCCTTGCTTTCGCTCATGCGCAACCAGATCGCGGCTGCGGAGCGGATGGGTGTCCACGCAGAAACGATCAACTCCGATAATGAGGAACGCTGGGAAAAGATCGAAGAGAAAATACGGCGCAATGAGGTGGACATATTACTCATCTCGCCAGAACGATTGGCGAATGAGCGTTTTCGCACGGAGGTGCTGGCGAGTATCGCGGCCCGCATCGCTTTACTGGTCATCGATGAAGCGCACTGTATATCGGACTGGGGCCATGATTTTCGGCCGCACTACCGGCTCATCGAACGGATCGCGCGGACGCTTCCGCAGAACCTGCGGCTGTTGGCCACCACGGCTACGGCGAACAACCGGGTAATGGATGACCTGAAATCCGTGCTTGGGCCAAACCTCACGTTATCCCGCGGGGATCTAAACCGACCGTCTCTCAAGATTCAGACATTCCGGCTTCCTCTACAATCCGAACGCCTGGCTTGGCTCGCTGCCCAGGTGCCGAAATTGCCGGGATATGGTATTATCTATACTTTGACCGTGCGTGATGCCGTCCAGGTCGCTGAATGGCTCAAGTCGCGCGGTATCAATGTCGAGTCCTACAGCGGGGACACAGGCGAGCGGCGGCCCGAACTGGAACAGGCGCTTCTGGAAAACCAGGTGAAGGCTTTGGTGGCGACAACGGCGCTTGGCATGGGTTTCGACAAGCCTGATCTCAGCTTCGTCATCCACTATCAGACGCCAGGCTCCGTAGTGGCGTATTATCAGCAGGTCGGACGGGCAGGCCGCGCTCTCGATGCCGCATACGGAGTTTTATTGAGCGGCAAGGAAGAGGCCGATATCACGGAGTACTTCATCAAGACCGCTTTCCCGACAAGGGAAGAGGTGAAACAAGTGCTTGATGCATTACACTCAGTGCATGCCGGACTTTCCATCCCAGAGTTGATGGGCAGGGTCAACATCAGCAAGGGCAGGATTGAGAAAACGATCTCATTGCTGTCGCTGGAATCTCCGGCGCCTATCGCCAAACAGGGTACGAAGTGGCAGTTGACCGCGACAAAGATGAGTGATGCCTTCTGGCAGCGGGCGGAGCGCCTTACTGAATTGCGGCGCAAAGAACAGGAGCAAATGCAGGTTTTTGTGAACCTCAAGTCAGACCATATGGAGTTTCTCATCCGCGCGCTGGATGGTACGCCTGAAGATCTTCGTATGCCACCGCTGCCGGATCTGACTGATACCCTGGATCAAGTGCTTGTTCAGGAAGCGGTGAAGTTCCTTCGCCGGACCAGCCTTCCGATTGAGCCACGCGCAAAATGGCCGGACGGGGGAATGCTGAAGTATCAACTGAAGGGTTTGATCCCGCCTGAGCATCGGGCTCAACCAGGCAAGGCACTTTGCATCTGGGGCGACGCGGGTTGGGGTTCCGCGGTGCGTGAGGGAAAATATCGGGACAGTCACTTTGCCGACGATCTGATCGAGGCGTGCAAAAACCTCGTCCTTGAATGGAAACCGGTTCCCGCTCCAGTATGGGTTACGTGCATTCCATCGCTCCGTCATCCGAAGCTGGTTCCGGATTTCGCGAAAAGACTGGCTGATGCTCTTCATCTTCCCTTTCATCCGGTAATAGAGAGAACCGAGAACCGGCCGGAACAGAAGACAATGGCTAACAGCGTTCAGCAGGCACGAAATGTCGATGGCTCCCTTGCTGTTAAGAAAGATAAACTCCCGAAGGGGCCGGTGCTGCTGGTCGACGACATCGTAGACTCGCGGTGGACCTTTACTGTTGCAGCTTGGCTGCTTCGTTCGAACGGTTGCAGTGAAGTATTTCCTTTGGCGCTTGCACTGACAGCGCATGGTGATCAATGATGGCACTTTCATCTAATACACAGGCGATCCTGCTGCTTACGGCCCCGCTAATCGCGGGCCGGGGTGCTTCTGAAGGAGAGCCTCTGACACCCGGAGAATACAAGAAACTGGCGCGCATCCTTCGGGATAACCAACGTGAACCATCCGATTTACTCGGTTCCGATGCCAGTATCGTAATCGATCTGTGTAAACAGGCTGTAGATGGTTCCCGGTTAAAGAGGCTCCTCGGCAGAGGTTTCCTGCTTACCCAGGCGTACGAGCGATGGCAGGCGAGAGCGATCTGGGTGATCAGCCGGGCTGACGCGGGTTATCCCGGAAAATTAAAGAATCGACTCAAGGACGATGCTCCGCCGATCCTGTACGGCTGCGGGGACGCGGCACTCCTGGAAACAGGCGGTCTGGCAGTCGTCGGATCAAGGAATGTGGACTCTGCCTTTGTAGAATATACCGAGGGCATCGGCAGACTGGCGGCAGTAGCAAAGCGGACTGTGATTTCGGGCGGAGCACGCGGAATCGATCAGGCTGCAATGAGGGGCGCTTTGGCTGCGGGCGGATGTGTCGTCGGCGTGTTGTCAGAAGGTCTCGAACGGATGGCGCTGGTTCGGGAACATCGGGAGTTCCTGATGGAAGGCCGACTGGTACTGATATCGCCTTACGATCCGTCAGCAGGATTTAATGTCGGAAACGCGATGCAGCGTAATAAGCTGATCTACGCGTTTGCGGATGCCGCGCTTGTGGTGAGTTCCGACGTAGAGAAGGGCGGTACGTGGGCGGGTGCAATCGAGCAGTTGAAAAAACTGCGGTTTGTGCCGGTCTATGTTCGCACGAAGGGTGAAACAAGCAAGGGACTTGATGCGCTTCGAAGAATTGGTGCTTTGCCCTGGCCGAACCCGCAAACTTCAGAAGCTTTTGCAGAGGCCATTTCAGCGAAAATTTATCCTGAACAGGTTGCGCATGGACAGGACGAACTATCATTTGCTGTGCGAGAAGAGCAAATAAAGCTTGCGCCTGTTGAAAAGCCCGCTCCAGAGAGTGAACAAATGACAACGAATCGGAACTCAAGTAGCACTGCTACCCCCGCTGAAGCGTTGTTTGACAAGGTTAGAGAACTGCTTCGAAAGCTGGATACACCCCAGACTGATGCCGAAGTTGCCCAGATGCTGGGAGTCTCCAAAATTCAGGCTAAGGCGTGGTTGGAACGCCTGGTTGAAGAAGGATTACTTGAAAAGATCAAAAAACCGCTCCGGTATCGAGCGGCTTCATCATCAGGCAGACTTTTTTAATTTGCGGGAGGTCCGAAGGTTTGCCCGCGACCTCCGATGATTTGGGGAGAGAGCTCCGAAGGTTTGCTCAAAACTGTCCGATAAAGGACGAATATAGCATGCTCGACGAAAACGAACTTGAACAAACCGTGCTGTCCTGGCTGAACGGACTTGGCTGCACCGTCCTTTCCGGTCCCAGCATCGCCCCAGGCGAGCTTCTTGCCGAACGCGCTGAGTTTGGCGAAGTCGTCCTGAAAACACGTCTGCGCGATGCTGTGGTGCGGCTGAATCCTTCTCTCGATGAAACAGCCATCGATGAGGCGATCCGCAAACTCCTACATCCTTCCCATGTTTCCCTTGTTCGAAACAACCACACCATCCACAACTATCTCGTAAACGGTGTTCCCATCGACATTGTTCGGCCTGACGGCGGGCATGGGGTCACTGTCCGGGTGATCGACTTCGATAAGCCCGAGAACAACGACTGGCTCGTGGTGAACCAATTCGCGGTGATCGAGGGGAAGTACAACCGCAGACCTGATATCGTGATCTTCGTGAACGGCCTGCCGCTTTGCGTGATCGAGCTAAAGAACCCTGCTGACGAGAACGCTACGATCTGGTCTGCCTTCAACCAGCTTCAGACCTATAAACATCAGATCCCCTCGCTCTTCCTGTACAATGCCGCTCTCATCATCTCCGATGGGCTGGAAGCCCGGATCGGTACGCTTACGGCTGACAGGGAGCGGTTCATGCCATGGCGTACCATCGATGGCGAGGAGCTTGCATCTTCTGCCATTCCTCAGCTCGAAGTATTGCTCAAAGGCGTGTTCGACAAGCGCCGGTTTCTGGATATGATCCGCCACTTTATCGTGTTCGAGGACGAGGGCGGCGGCCAGCTTGTTAAGAAGATGGCGGGCTACCACCAGTTCCATGCTGTGAACGCAGCATTGGAAGAGACACTGCGGGCTGCCGATAGAATGTCTTCTCCAGAAGGGATCAAAGAAGAATCCGGCAAGTACTATTCCCGCGCTGACAAAGCGAAGGAGAAGCGGGATGTGGGCGACCGGCGCGTGGGCGTGGTATGGCATACGCAGGGATCGGGCAAGAGCCTGACCATGGCGTTCTATGCAGGGAAGGTAATCCTCAATGCTGCTATGGAGAACCCGACGCTCGTGGTGCTGACGGACCGTAATGATCTGGATGATCAGCTTTTCGGCACCTTCTCGCGCTGCAGTGAGCTTCTGCGCCAGGCGCCGGTGCAGGCGGGAGACCGCAAGCATCTCCGCGAGTTGTTGCAAGTTGCGTCAGGCGGTGTGGTGTTTACCACGATCCAGAAGTTCTTCCCCGAAGAAAAGGGTGATACCTTCCCCATGCTCTCGGACCGCAGGAACATCGTTGTAATCGCGGACGAGGCGCACCGGAGCCAATATGACTTCATCGACGGCTATGCGCGCCATATGCGCGACGCCCTGCCGAAAGCCTCGTTCATCGGCTTCACCGGTACGCCGATCGAGCTGACGGACAAGAACACTCGCGCGGTATTCGGCGACTACATCAGCATCTACGACATCCAGCGGGCGGTGCTTGACGGCGCGACCGTGCCGATCTATTACGAGAGCCGGTACGCGAAGTTGGAGCTTGAAGAGTCCGAGAAGCCGAAAGTTGATCCGGAATTCGACGAGGCAACGGAGGGCGAAGAGGTCGAGCGCAAGGAGAAGCTCAAGACCAAGTGGGCAGCCCTTGAGGCGGTCGTTGGTACGGAGAAGCGCGTGAGTGTGATCGCCCGTGATCTGGTAGACCACTTCGAGAAGCGGCAGGAGGCTATGGTCGGCAAGGCAATGGTCGTCTGTATGAGCAGGCGCATTTGCGTGGATCTGTACCACGCTATCGTGAAGCTCCGGCCCGCTTGGCATTCTGAAGATGACGACAAAGGCACTGTCAAAGTCGTGATGACCGGCTCGGCATCCGACCCCTTGCATTGGCAGCAGCACATCCGAAACAAACCCAGAAGAGAGGTCTTGGCCAACCGGTTCAAGCTCCCGAAGGATGGCTTCAAGATCGTTCTGGTGCGCGACATGTGGCTCACAGGATTCGACGTGCCCTGTCTGCATACAATGTATGTGGATAAACCCATGCGGGGCCACGGCCTGATGCAGGCCATCGCGCGCGTGAATCGCGTATTCCGGGATAAGCCGGGCGGTTTGGTGGTGGATTATCTGGGACTGGCTGATCAGCTCAGGAACGCGCTGGCAGCCTACACCGAGAGCGGCGGCACGGGAAAGACCGCCATTGACCAAGCGGAGGCGGTGGCGCTCATGCTTGAAAAATACGAGGTCTGCCTTGGGATGTTCCATGGCTTCGACTGGTCAGCCTGGAAAACCGGGAAGGCTGCTCAGCAGCTTTCGCTGCTTCCGCCTGCTCAGGAGCATATCCTGAAACAGGAGGACGGAAAGACGAGGCTCGCGAAGTCAGTTGTTGATCTGTCAAAAGCATTTGCCCTATCCGTACCTCACGAGGAAACGATCCGCATTCGCGACGACGTGGCATTCTTCCAGGCCGTGAAGGCGGCCCTGGTCAAGAGCGAGCCTACGGGTGGAAAGACCGAATACGAAATGAACCTTGCGATCCAGCAGATCGTTTCGAGGGCTATCGCGCCCGGCGAGATGATCGATATCTTCGCCGCAGCGGGGTTGAAAAAACCGGACATTTCGATCCTCTCCGATGAGTTCCTTGCCGAAGTGCGCAATATGCCGCAAAAGAACCTGGCTGTGGAGCTCTTGCGGAAACTCCTGAACAACGAGCTCAAAACGCGGGCCAAGCGGCACCTGGTCCAGGCGCGGTCATTCTTTGAAATGCTGGAAGAATCAATTCGGCGATATCAGAACCGGGCCATAGAGACAGCCCAGATCATCGAGGAGCTGATCAAGCTCGCCAAAGACATGCGCGAGGCTGAGACTCGGGGCGAGGACCTGGGCCTGAACGACGACGAGGTGGCTTTCTATGAGGCGCTGGAAGTGAACGACAGCGCGGTGAAGGTCCTTGGGGATGAGACGCTCAAGGCGATTGCCCGGGAGCTGGTAGAGACCGTGCGCAGGAATACGTCTATCGATTGGACGGTGAAGGAATCGGTCAAGGCGAAGCTGCGCGTTATCGTGAAGCGCATACTTCGGAAGTACGGCTATCCGCCTGACAAGCAGGAGCGAGCGACACAGACTATACTGCAGCAAGCGGAGCTGCTAAGCGGGGAGTGGGCGGGGGTTTAAATATGGAATCGATTAACGCTAAGAGCCGAGCCGCTTTCCCGCCTCATAGGCCTCTTTTAAAGCTGTCGGATGTTTCTGAATATCACCCTTGGCATCAACACCGCCAAAGAACAACGTATCATGGTGGAGCACGCTTACGGTCCTGAAGAAGCCTTTTGCCGTGGCCTCGGCCGTGATCCTGCACTCCTCCTTTTTCATGCCGCCCACGAGCAGGAGCAGGCCCTTTTTTCCGTGAGGGCCTGCGGGAATGGTTTTCTTGAGGAGATATTTTTCGCACCAGAACGACTGGCACCGGTCGACCATGGCCTTGGCCTGGGCGCTCAGGTTGTAGAAAAAAATGGGGGAGGCGAGGATGATCCTGTCAGCCTCTCTGATCGCGGAATAGATCCCGGTCATCGCATCTTCGAGAATACAGATGCCGGTCTCTGTGCAGCCGCCGCAGTCCTGGCAGGGTTTGAGATCGAGATCGTTCAGCTGGAATACCCTGATATCGTGTCCTGCGTCCCGCAGTGGTTTGAGCGCCTCGGCGAGCAGAACCTCGGTGTTCCCGCCAGAACGCGGGCTGCCGTTGAATGCGATGATCTTCATCGGTTATTCCACCTTGCGGAAGGCCTGTTTTTTTGCCCCGCATACCGGGCATTCATCCGGGGCTGCTCCCTCGGCGGTATAACCGCAGACCGAACAGACATAGTACTCGGTGTCCGCATTCCTGCCCAGGCTATCGAGCGCCTTCTGGTAGAGGGCGGCGTGGATCTTTTCCACTGCGTTCGCCAGGTTGAAGCTTCTGAGCGCGCCGGGATTCTCTTCCGCTTGCGCGTCGGCGATCATTCTGGGGTACATGTTCTGAAACTCGTAGGATTCTCCGTTGATGGCAGCCATCAGGTTCTCTCTCGTTGACTTCACCACGCCGAGTTCCCTCAAATGATTGTGGGCATGGATGGTCTCGGAGGCTGCCGCTGCCCGGAAGAGTTTTGCGGCTTGTTTGAATCCCTCCGCTTCCGCCTTCTTAGCAAAGGCGAGGTACTTTCTGTTGGCCTGGGATTCCCCGGCAAATGCGTCCTGAAGGTTCTTTTCCGTTTTTGACATTACTGGAGTGCTCCTTTCGATATGAATAGAATGGTAGTTGCATGTAATGACCCGTTGATCCCCGTTCATGGAGGAGGTGAAGCGGGGATGCTGCTGCCTGTACATCCCCGCTCCGGGGGAGAAAACAATCTTATTTTACCCTTGCATCAACGGCGGACCAGTTGATGTTCTTGAAAAAAGCTTCGATATAGTCAGCCCGTTTCAGTCCATAATCGAGCATGTACGCATGTTCGAACACGTCCATGATGAGGAGGGGATTGCCTCCTGCGGGGTGAGCGGTATCATGTTCATTGACCCAGAAGTTAATGAGTCTGTTCGAGCTTATGTCCTGATACAAGACGACCCAGCCGATGCCGCGCATGGCGCCGGTGGCCCGGAAATCTTTTTCCCAGGCTTCGACGCTCCCGAAACTCGCCGTGATTGCCTTGGCGGCCCTGCCGTCCTTGCCGATGCCGCCTTTGTTGCCGAGGTTTTCAAAGTAATATTCATGAAGCCGCATTCCGTTGAATTCCCAGCCAAGCCGTCGTTTCAATTCAGCAAACTCGGGTATTGCGGTCTTGACATCCTTGTTCATCTGATCCAGTGTATCGAGCACCTTGTTCGTGTTGGTTACATAACCCTGATAGAGGGTGAAGTGATTTTTTAACAATGTTTCACTGAACCCTTCCATCCCGATAAGCTTCGCGTAGTCCTTTGGTGCGTATGGCATGGTCATCTCCTCCGCTGGTATAGGATAACATCATAATTCGAATACTCTCAAGTATAGCAAAAAAAGGAGACAGGGTGTTGCAGAGGTCATCATTCAGCCGACTTGTTCAAAGAAATCTTTCCCGGCCTTGCAGACCGGGCATTTCCAGTCATCAGGCAGGTCCTCGAACCTGACCTTTCTGTCCTTTTCTTTATATAACCATTTACAGGCGGCGCAGTGCCACAAACCGAAGTCCTCCCGATCGCCTTCCTTCTTAATGACCTCCCAGTCTTTTGCAGTCCACTCCTCGATGGTCGGCGGATAGTAGCCGGAAAAGATCGTTTTGTCCCGCGCATCCTCGATGCCGACCTCGACAAGGGTGTCTCCTTTTTTTACCGCATAGCTCCAGGTGAATATGTCCTGCGAGTCAGGCCCGGAAAGCTTTGCAGTGAACACAAAGGAATTTCCGCGCCGCTTCACCTTGGACCAGCTGTAGCAGCAGGGAAGCCCCGCAGTGCACCCGCATTTCCCGCTTTTGAGCGCCAGCCCTTCCACGCTGAAGCCGCCGGGAATTTTTTCGATTGCAATGTCCATAGTACCCTCAATGTTAGTGGATGGTATTCTCCTTTTCAAAGACCTTGTGATCGCAGAAAATGCACAAGGTCTCGTTCCCCTCCGACCAGATGCCCAACTCACCGCCGCATTTGGGGCAGGTTGTAATAATATCCGGCACCGCGATGATCTTCACGCCGCTGTTTTTGTCGATTTTATGTTTTGACGAGTTCTCTTTCATTTGCCTTCCTCCATCCTTCCCGCGCGAGACGCTCCATCCGGTTGTTGCTCCAGTTCTTGATCTCCTCAAAATAGCGTTTGCGGTCTGTTTGGGCCAACTTGAACAGCCCGTTGCGCTCCCTGACCGAATCAATGTGGTCAGAAGGCGTTACCCCCCTCCAGGTGCAGTAGCCTTCATCAAAGATGAACTCGGGCGTCACCCTGCGCGCGGGGGCTGTCTTCTGGAGCATGAAACGCGCAACATCCATGTCAAATCCGATGATCCAGCCGTTGTCCGCAAGCATGGTTGATGGATCATACGGGACGCCTGGCGAGCAGGCAGGACAGCTTAGTTTGGTAATCACCTCAAAGGGCAAAACCTCATCGCGAAAGTTAAAGCTTGCCGTTCCTTTACCGCACGAGCAATTGACGCTATGATCTACGCACATTGGGAGCCTCCTTGTGTTTTATTTATGGTGTAGAGCTAATTAATAACGATTATAATATGATAATAATTATATGTCAATAGGTATTTTAGATAAGCTTTGGTTCCCTCTCTTCGCAAGGTATCCATTTAGAGCATAATGCAATGAAACAAAAAAACATATGATGAAAATCATGTCCTCCCGGGAATGTTTATGGCTCCGCATGCCCACAAATTAATCATGTGCCTAAATTAGCATCTTTCTTTCCGGTTTATCAAAAGGCTTCTCAGATTGAAATTGATATTACAATAACAAAATCAACGACCTTACGATACTATCGCCGGATCAAAGAGTGGCATGTCACTTGCTATTAAATAAAGCAAGTGGTTTTGTTATAGGCAATCATACCAAAAGTGTCAGGGAGGATTCAATGGTTGAAGGAAAGTCACCCAGGTTCATTATGGCGGCACTGATCTGCATGATGCTGCTCGTTCCGCTTGCGGCGATGGCACAGGATATTTCACCGGCAGCGACTGCAACGCCCGCCGGGACAAGAATTCTCAAAATAGACTCAGGCGATACCGCATGGGTCCTGATGTCCACGGCCCTGGTCATGCTCATGACGCCCGGGCTGGCCCTTTTCTACGGCGGCATGGTAAGGAGCAAGAACGTTCTGGGAACCATCATGCACAGTTTCATCGCGATCGCGCTGGTGAGTCTCCAATGGATCCTCTTTGGATACTCGCTTTCATTCGGTCCTGATGTAAACGGTTTGATCGGCGATCTGAGCTGGGCCGGGCTCGGCGCTGTCGGCCTGACGCCGAACGCGGATTACGCGCCCACTGTGCCGCATCTCGCTTTCATGATCTATCAGATGATGTTCGCGGTCATCACTCCGGCCCTCATCAGCGGCGCTTTTGCGGAACGGATAAAATTCTCCGCATTTCTTATCTTTACTGCGGTCTGGACCACGATCGTGTACGATCCCGTGGCCCACTGGGTCTGGGGTACCGGTGGATGGTTGAAAAATCTCGGGGTGCTCGACTTTGCCGGCGGCATCGTTGTGCACGCGACATCAGGTTTTTCCGCTCTTGCGGCCGCACTGTATATCGGGAAGAGAAAGGGCTTCCTGCAGGAGCATATGCCGCCTCACGATCTTCCCATGACCGTGCTCGGAGCCGGCATACTCTGGTTCGGGTGGTTCGGGTTCAATGCCGGCAGCGCCCTGTCATCAGGCTCGCTTGCGACCATGGCCTTTGTTACCACCCATACGGCCGCTGTTTCAGGAACGCTCACCTGGACATTCGTCGAGTGGTTCCACCGCGGAAAGCCGACCATGTTCGGCGCGGCCACCGGCGCCATAGCCGGCCTTGCCACGATCACGCCGGCAGCGGGTTTCGTGGGGCCGATGTCCGCTCTTTTCATCGGCATGGCAGCGGGTGTTCTTTGTTATATCGCGCTGAACGCAAAGACCCGGTTCAAATATGACGATTCCCTCGATGCCTTCGGTGTGCATGGTGTTGGGGGTGTACTCGGAACGATCATGGCCGGGGTCTTTGCATCGGTCGCCGTCAATGCAGCAGGCGCAAACGGACTGCTCTTCGGCAATCCAAAACAACTGGCCGTGCAGGCAGGCGCCGTCGCGCTGGTTGCCGGCTATTCATTTGTGGTCAGCACGGGCCTGTTCATGATCATCGACAAGGTGATGGGGTTGAGGGTTGACGCGGAGCAGGAGACCGAAGGTCTCGATATCAGCCAGCACGGGGAGGCAGGGTATACGCGCTAAAATAAGTTAGACGAGGGACGAGAGACGAGGGACGAGAGACGACGGGGAACAAAGCGTCACATGTGATCGTTCTTAGACTGCACGATGTATACGCCGGCGAGAATGGTCATGCCGCCGATGATCTGGAGGAAGGTGATCATCTCTCCCAGAAACAAGGCGGCGAAAAGCACCGCCACAAAGGGCACGATGTAATGATACACGACCGTGCGGGTAACGCCGATCGTCTGTACCCCTTGATACCAGAGGGTAAAGGCGATCCCGCCGGCGACGAAGGTGGAGAATGCGAAGGCCGCCCAGGAACGGATCGACACTGAACTCCAGGACTGATGCAGGAGTTCAGTGCCGCTGATCGGCAGGAGCAGCACGGTTCCTGCGGCCATGCTGTACGCGGTGACCTTGATAGCGGAATATTTTTCAAGAAGCGGCCTGGCCTTTATGGTGTACAGCGCCCAGAACGCGGCTGCGCTGAGGGTGAGCAGGTCACCGGCGAGATCGCGGCGGGAAAAGCTGAGGCCGCCGGGTTTGCTCTGGATGATAAGAAAGACCCCGCCTGCGGACAACAGGAGACCCGCGATGATCCGCGCATTGATGGGCTCCCGTTTTTTCAACGCAAGAATGAGCGCGGCGAAGAGCGGGGAGGAGGAAATGAACAGGGCCGAGTTCGATGCCGTGGTAAAGTTAAGGCCTTCCATGAAGAGAATATTATACAGGGTGATCCCGATGAAGCCGAGCATGAAAACCGCGCTGATATCGCTGCGCTCCATGGCAAATGGTTCCCGGTTTACGAGCATGACGGAGATGAGAAACAGTGAGGCAAGGGAAAACCGCAGGACCGTGAAGCTCAAGGGGGAAAAGTCGGCAAGGGCGTACTTTACGAAGGCGAAGTTCACGCCCCAGATGACCGATACGAGTATGAGCCTGGGATTGAGCATAGGTTCGTTCAATGCGGAATGCCCCCGATTAATACCTTCGAGGGCAGGCTCCATGTGGAGTTCGGAAAGAAAGAGTTGATATACGTTTCATGCAGTAGCAGATATTTAACTACTCCGCACTCCGCATTCATAACTCCGTACTCGACGACACTATACCATGAATTCGCTTGAATACTCAAATATATTGTGCTATCAATAAGCATGGAGTCGCTCTCGCCCCGCATACAAGAACTGACCGCCGATATCCTGACTGGTATTGTTGACGGCGTGATCGTTACTGATGCGTCCAACAGGGTCCTCATCTGGAACCGGGCTGCCGAGGAGATGACCGGTATCGCCGGGGCGGAAACCATCGGGAAGCAGGTGAATGCCGTGCTTTTCGACAACCCGGCAGTGGTGAGCATGATCGAAAAAACGCTCGCATCCGGCAGGTCCTATTCGGATTACGAGGCGGAGATCATGGTAAAGTACGGGCCTCCGCGCCCTGTGGGTCTGGTGACAAGCGTGCTCATGGATAGCGAAGGCATCCCCCTGGGGGTGATCCTGACGGTTCGGGACCAGGCCGGCGTCCGGGACCTCAAGGAGCGGATGCGGAGGTCGGACCGGCTGGCCACGCTCGGGATGATCGCGGCGGGCATCGCCCACGAGGTCAAGAACCCGCTCGTCGGTATTCGGGGCGCGGCCCAGCTCATGAAGTCGGAGCTCCGTTCCGGGTCCAACAAGAGCCTGGACGAATACCTTGAGGTGATCCTGAAGGAAGCGGACCGTCTGAACAATGTGCTTGAAGGGATCCTCGATTTCACGAGGCTCAAGCCCCGCGACATGAAGGGACATAATGTCCACAGCATCCTTGACCGGGTGCTGCGCCTGATCGAGGAGAACGTGAGACAGAACGGTGTTGTCCTCTCCCGGGAGTACGACCCGAGTCTGCCGGACATCACGGGGAACCAGGACCAGCTGGTCCAGGTTTTTTTGAATATAATCAAGAACGCCGTGGAGGCGATGCCGAAGGGCGGGAAGCTCACCATCATGACAAGGATGTCGGACCTGTTCACGACCATGCAGGCCGACGGGAGGAAATACCAGCTCATGGTCGTGAAGGTGAGCGACACCGGTCCCGGCATCAAGCAGCAGCACCTGCAGAATATCTTCACGCCATTTTTCACGACCAAGGACCGGGGCGTGGGACTGGGTCTGGCGCTCTCGTATCAGATCGTGCAGGAACATCTGGGAACGATCCGCGTCGAGAGCCAGGAGAACGAAGGCACGACGTTCAGCGTGTATCTGCCGCTGGCGGGATGATTCGAGTTAGGAGTTTTGAGTTCGGAGTTGGGAGTAAAATCTGGGTGTAATTATGACAAACGAAAAAGTACTCATCGTTGACGACGACGAGAGTGTCCGCTGGGTGCTCAAGAAGGCCCTTGAAAAAGAGGGCGTCGAGACGATCCTGGCAAAGGACGCGACCGAGGGGCTTGAGCGGCTCAAAGAAGGCGATATCGCGATCGTGCTCATGGACATCCGCATGCCCGGGATGAGCGGATTAGATGCCCTCGACAAGATACAAGCCGACGGACGCGGGACCTCGGTCATCATCATGACCGCCCAGGCCACGATGCAGAACGCGATCGAGGCCATGCGGCGCGGCGCCTTCGATTATATCACCAAGCCCTTTGACCTCGACGAGGTGAATATCCTCGTGAAAAAGGCCATTGAGATCAGGCGGCTTTCGCAGGAAGTGACCGCGCTCCGCGCCGAGGTGCGGGAAAAATACGAGGGCGGACTGGTCGGCAATACGGCCTCCATGCAGGAGATCTACAAAACGATCGGCCGCGTTGCGGAAAGCGATGCCACGGTCCTGATCCACGGGGAAAGCGGCACGGGCAAGGAGCTGGTGGCGCGGGCTATCCATTATCACAGCAGGCGCGCGGGCCGGCCTTTTGTGCCCGTGAATTCAGCCGCCATTCCGTCAGAGCTGCTCGAGAGCGAACTGTTCGGGCACGAGAAGGGTGCCTTTACCGGCGCCATCGGCCGCAAGATCGGCAAGTTCGAGGCCGCCGCGGGCGGGACCCTGTTCCTCGATGAGATCGGGGACATGGACCTGCCGCTCCAGGGAAAGCTCCTGCGCGTTCTCCAGGAAAAGGAGATCGAGCGCGTCGGCGGCACGGAACTGATCAAGACCGATGTGCGCGTGCTTGCGGCCACCCACCATAACCTCGAGAAGGCGGTGCGCGACAAGCGGTTCCGGGAGGACCTTTTCTATCGGCTCAACGTGATCCAGATCAACATTCCTCCGCTCAGAAAACGCAAAGAAGACATCCTTCAGCTTGCTGAATATTTCATGGAGAAATATCAGGCGAGCGGGGCCAAGAAAAAGGTTTTGACCCCGGAGACGATCAAGATCCTGCGTGCGTACGACTGGCCGGGCAACGTGCGCGAGCTTGAGAACGCGATCCAGCGGGCCATCACCCTGTCCCAGGGCGACAAGATATTCCCCGACTCGCTGCCTCCTCAGATCTTCAAACCGGGACAGGGCGCCCATCTCTCCTTCGAGAATTTTCTCGAAGAGAAGCTTGCCGATCTCGTGGAACGCATGGGCGGGCTCGAGCGGGGAGACATCTATTCCATGGTGCTCCAGCGCGTGGAGAAACCGCTCATCACGCTGGTGCTCAAGAAGACCGACGGGAACCAGGTGCGGGCCGCGAGCCTCCTGGGCATCAACCGGAACACCCTCAGAAAGAAGATCAAGGAACTGGGGATCAAAGGGCATTTCGACGAGGAAGAACACGAGGAATACCCGTAAGACAAACTGCTGTTCGATGTTACCCGCCATGCTGGTCAGGATGGACCTGCCATCGCGTGCATCCTTCCTGCTTACCACAACGCACGATCTAATTTCCGAGAAATATCACTTGACGTGTCCCATGCTTTTTGCAATACTCACGTTGTAATCCCATACGCAATTTTATTTTATGTTGACCGTACGGTGATCCGTTCCCGCGAAATGAATACACTCATCAAAACAGTCGAAATCCTCGGCATCATCGCCTTTGCCCTTACGGGCATCTATGAAGCCCGGAAAAAGGGGATGGACATCATCGGAGTCTATGCCGTGGCCATGATCACGGCCTTCGGCGGCGGGTCCCTGCGGGACCTGATGCTGAACCGTCACCCGCTGTTCTGGATCGAGCATTATGAATATGCGGTCCTGGTGCTGGTTTTGTCGATCGGGTCCGCGGCGGCGATCGAGAAGCTTTTCAATAGAAAGAAGATCGTCATGGCCGTGCTGGTGCTCGACGCGCTGGGCCTCGGGTTCTTCAGCGCCTCGGGCGCGTCGATCGCTGATACCCTGGGGTGCGCGTCCTTTGTGTCGGTGATGCTCGGCGTTACCACCGGCGTCTTCGGCGGCGTAATGCGCGATATGATCTGCAACGAGGTCCCCCATGTGTTCCAGAGGACGGAGTTGTACGCCACGTGCTCGTTCATCGGGGCATGGTGTTATCTCGCGGTCGCGCATGGTGGGGGAAACGAGATCATGGCGGTCACGGCCTGCATCACGGTGACATTTATCTTGCGGATGTTCGCGATCCGATTTAATATCAGGCTGCCGATATGAAGCACGAGGGACGTAAGGCGAAGGACGAGGGACGATAGACGAGGGACGAGGGGGCTCGCATGCCGTACGTGAATATCCGGATAACAAAAGAGGGGGCCACCGCGGAGCAGAAGGCTCGGCTTATCCAGGGAGTGACGGACATGCTCGTCGAAATCCTCGGCAAGGACCCGCAAACCACCGTGGTGGTCATCGACGAGGTCGAGACCGACAACTGGGGGATCGCCGGCGAGAGCGTAACCGTGCGCAGGAAACGGGGCCGAAAATAAAGAGAGGATGGACCTATGCTGATCGTACTGCATCATTCGGCGACTGCGAGGGATGTCGAACAGATAAAGAAGACCATCACGAAGATGGGGCTCAAACCGGTTGCCATTCCCGGGGCCGAGCGTACGGCCATCGGTGTGATCGGGAACCAGGGATGGGTGGACGATTCACCTCTGCGGGACAACAAGGCGATCCAGGAGATCATTCATGTAACCAAGCCATATAAGCTCGTGAGCCGCGACTTCCATCCAAGGGATTCGGTGGTACGCCTCGGCGGAACGGTCACGGTCGGCGGGAAGTCGCCCTTCCTCATGATCGCAGGGCCCTGCGCGGTCGAGAGCAGGGAGCAACTCATGAAGACAGCGAAGTTCCTCAGGAAGTTGGGAGTTCCGGTACTGCGCGGCGGGGCATACAAGCCGAGGACGAGCCCGCACAGTTTTCAGGGGCTCCGCGAGGGGGGACTGGAACTGCTCGATGAGGTGAGGAAGGAGACGGGCATTCTTGTCATCACCGAGATCGTGAGTCCCGAGCATGTGGAGCGCGTCGCGAAAAAAGTCGACATCCTCCAGATCGGGGCTCGGAACATGCAGAACTTTGATCTTCTGAAAGAGGTCGGCAAAATCAGGAAACCGGTCATTCTGAAACGCGGTCTCTCGGCAACGGTCGAGGAGTGGTTGGGTTCGGCCGAGTACCTTCTGCTCCATGGCAATCCCAACGTGGTCCTGTGCGAGCGCGGTATACGGACATTTGAGACCGCGACAAGAAATACTGCGGACCTTGCCATCATTCCCCTGGTGAAGAAAATGACCCATCTTCCGGTCATCTTCGATCCGAGCCATGCAACCGGCAAGCGGGACCTGGTGCTTCCCACCGCGCTGGCTTCTGTTGTGGTGGGCGCCCATGGGGCCATGGTCGAGATCCATCCTGATCCGGAGCATGCCCTTTCAGACGGTCCGCAGTCGCTTCACTTCAAGGAATTCGAACGTCTGCTCGCTCAGGTCAGGGACCTCACCGTGTTCAAACAACGAAAGCTTTCGGGTATCTGATTATGATCCTCACGTGTGCAGGTGATTAGGCGCTTACGCCTATAGCATCGACAAAAGATTGTCGATGCTTGGATTTTTTATGTTCTCATTAAGTTGTAGGGCAACCCTTCAGGGTTGCGGCCTTTCGGCGTCAGCAAGGCTGAAGCCTTGCCCTACAAAGACATTCAATTCAAAATATGAACAGTATTCACAAAAGAGATCAATTCGTTTGCCGTATCGGGTGCGGCGCCTGCTGTATTGCGCCTTCGCTCTCGTCGCAGATCCCCGGCATGCCGGATGGGAAGCCAGCAGGCGTCCGGTGCGTTCAGCTTTCTCCGGACAATAGCTGCGGGATCTACGATCAGCCTGGCCGGCCCGCGGTTTGCCATACGTACCAGGCATCGGAATCATGCGGAACGAACCGGGAGCATGCGCTGCGGTTCCTGGAAGAGCTTGAATTGATGACGTGTGGCTGATATTATATTACCGGCAGTATAACATGGTGAACGGAGTTGGAGAAAAGGGACATCGCTGAAACGGCGGACCAAAAGTAAGAAAAGCCACCGTCATTTGTCGGTGGCTTTTCTCGTTGCTATCGTTCTTTCCCCTGCTTATGGCTTCGGCTGCTCCGGAGCCGGGGCTTGCGCCGCATCCGGCTGTGGCTCGACAGGCGCTGCTGCCGTCGGCGGCTGGATGATCAGCTGCGGCGCAGGTTCAGACGGCTTGAATCGGGTCGGTGAGAAGTTCGGGTCTATTTCATACGCTTTCTTAAAATTCTCCAGAGACAGTCTTAGGCTTTCACCGTCGCCTTTTCTGCTTTTCATATAGTACGCATACCCGAGGTAATAGAAGGCCTCCGCTTCGGGAGCGATCGCGGCCGATTCATTGAATTCGTTTATGGCCGCATCAAAATCTTTTGCCTTCAAACAGGAAATGCCCTGTTCCCTGTATTTTGACGCTGTTGCGGTGTCGAAGAGCTCGTCCTCCGAAAATGCGGGTACCGCGACGACCATGCTCAACATGACGGTAAGAACAACTATCAGTGATCGGTTATATGCCATTGCCGCCTCCTCTCTTAGTAATTGTACCATAGCATAATCGTTATTGCGCTGTCAACCCATCATGCTGCAAAAAAATACGCGCACCGGCCCGCAGCAAGGCCGATGTTGCCCGTCAGCGAGTGTAAATCCTGAGGTCCGCCTTGCTGCGGAGCTCCGCGACGTACTGGTTTAACTGCTTCTCGATCTTTCGATCGGTCAGAAGCGCAACGATGGTTTTCTGGATATCCTGAAAACGCTTGTCCTTATACTCGGCCGTATGCTCTTCAAAATAACGCTGCGCTTCCTCCCGGCTTACCCGTACGAAGAGCCCGACCTTCTTTCCAACGAATCGTTCGACCAGGAGCCGTTCGCCGAGCATACGGCCAAGCTCCTGCTCGGTCATGTTCTGTTCTGCCAGGAAGTCCGCAAAGTCCTTGTCGGAACTGAATAGCTTCCTGAGCTTGTCATTCTCCGCCTTGATATCATCATCGGAGACCTCAACGAACCGGAGCCTGCGCGCCTCCTGGACGAGCAGCCGCCGGGTGATGAGACCTTCGAGGGTATCCGATTCAAGCGTCTTCCGATCTTCGTGTGTGCCGCCAAGCCGCATATTCAGCGCGACCGCCTGGGCAAGGTCGCTCGCGGTGATCACTTCAGTGTTGACCGCCGCAACGATGCGGTCCACCAACTCCGCCCGGACCGCGGAAGAGAGCATGAGGATGCAAAGGGACAGGCCTATCCCCGCAACCAGGCGACGCGCGCAACCCATGCGGTTTTTCGGAAATTGGATATTGGCGGTGATGCATGGCAGTTTCATGGTTGCCGGTTTTTCTCCGTTGAATCCGTTATGTTGGAGGAGGTGCGATCGTCCACGCTGGTTTCCTTTTTGATCTCCTGCAGACGCTTGGTTATCTCGGCGATCCTGAGCGCGTTGTTCAGGACCGCTTCCAGCCGCGCCGTGAGGTCCTTGTCCTTGTGTTCGTAGCGCTCGATGAGCAGCTCCACGTTGCCGATGATGGTCGTGAGGGGATTGTTGATCTCATGCCGGAGGGCAAGCGCCGTCTTCACGTATTTATCGTGCGACTGCTGCTCTTCCGTGGTTAAGCATTTGAGCTTATCAACGAGCCCGTTCATATGCGCCGCAAGCTGGGCGATGTCGTTCGTTCCCTGCAGCTGCTTCCGGTGATCGGGATTACCCTGGCGGAGCTCACGCGCGCCGTCCAGCAGTCTGCTCAGGGGAACGGAGACGGTGCGGTGAAGAAAGATCGCGAACACGAGCAGAAAGACCGCTGACGTGAGGAGGATCGTGAAAAAAAGAAGGACGAGTCGTGTTTTCATGGATCGAAAATGATCGGATAGTTTGGTTATCTGCGCATCACTTTTCCCCTTACGGTAGACATCGATGTCCTGATGCATTGATGCGGCAAGACCGCTGGTCTCGATCGCAAGATTACGTGCCGATACGCGGTCCCTGCCGACGGGGTCCTTCAGAGAAAAAAGCCTGTCCGCGGTTTTCTCCAATGAGATGAAAGAAGCCTGGAGAAGACGGGAGAGTCTCCGGTCTCCGGGGTCGACGGCCTGCGCGTTAAAGGCATCAAGCATGCGATGAACAGCGGCTCGCGACACATCATTCGCTTCGCGGAATTTATTGTTCCTGCTCGCGGTGAATTCATGAGTATTTGCGGACATGACCTCGAGCTCTTGTGCCATCGCCTCGACCTGCCCTATTTTCAAGGAAGCCTGCTCGGTCCCGGCAGTGAAGGCGGAAAATGCACTGATCGCGTTCCGCAGGGAGAGGCCCACGATGATCATGATCAGGACCAGGCCGAAACCTGCCAGGGCTGTGATCTTTTTGTGTGTTTTCATGGATTGTCCGTGGTTCCTTTGCGAGCAGGAGAACGTCTCTTCTCTCCGTATTACGACGGAATAATACCACAATGGACGGCACGAAGTACAGAGTACAAAGTAGAGTATACAGAATACAGACAAAACATCGTACGGTAACTGTTTTATCAGAACGTATTGCCGATATTGAAATGGAGCTCTCCCGGACTTTCCCCGGGAAGCCGGTGTATCTTCTGTCCGTAATCGACCCTGAGGGGGCCGACCGGTGTGCCGTACCGGAGCCCCATGCCGAAGGAGGACCGAATGTCTTTTCCATTGATCTCCTGGCCCGGCCACACATTGCCGGCGTCGGTAAACACTACAACGCCGAATCCCTCTCCGGGGTTCACCCGGAGTTCCAGGTTCAGCACCACCATGCTTGATCCTCCCTGCGGGATTAAATCGCCGTTCACATCCAGGACGCTCGGACCGATCGCATCCTGCCGAAAGCCGCGCACCGTGGTACTGCCGCCGACATAAAACCGCTCGTGAAGCGGGACTTCGACCGTGTCGCGAAAGGGCCAGGCCATACCCGCGCGCGCTGATAACGCGAGCACCGAGGTGTCGATCGGCAGGAACCAGCTGCCCTGAACGGTAAGTTTCGAGAAGTCCGCTTCGGACCACAGTTCCCGGAGCGCCTCCTTCAGGACAATGCCGTAGAGCGCCCCCCTTCTCGGATTGAACACATCATCGCGCAGGTCCCAGATCAGGGCCGGGCTCAGGCTGCTCACGAGCACGCGGCCGCTGTCCTCAGGGGTCAACTGTGCCTCGGGCTTCACGCTGTAGTTGACGACGTTCTCGAACTGGTACGTCAGGGACGGTTTCAGTTTTTTGTAGGTCTTTTCAACGCCGAAGGAGGCCACGGTCTTGCGCGTTTTATAATAGACCTCGCGGGTGTCGGAGTTCAGCTTCTCGGAATCCGACCACAGGAGGCTGAACTTGTTCTCGAGTTTACGGCCCAGGAACCAGGGCTGCTGAAAATTAAAGATCGCGCGCTTGAGAATATCGCTTTGCTCGAACCGAAGGCTCGTGTACCGTGCCGTGCCCCAGAGGTTCCGATGCGAGACCTCCACAAAACCCCGGAGCCGGTCCAGGTCGCCGTAACCCACGCCGAATTCCACGGCGCCCGCGGGCCTTTCTTCGACCGTGAACAGCATGTCTATACGGTATTCTTTTTCGCCGGGATGAACGGGGTCGAACCTCGCCACCCGGAAATAGCCGAAGTGGTAGATCCGCTGCTGGCTCGTGAGGATGGTCCCGTAATCGTAGGGGTCTCCCGGCTTCACCAGCAGCTCGCGCATGATCACCTCATCCTTCGTCCGAATGTTCCCTCGCAGAATGATCTTGCCGATCGAGACCGGCAGGTCCTCGGTAATCCGGTAGCGGACGTCCACAGTCCCGTCATGAGGGCTTTTTTCCACGTCCACCCTGGCATAGAGGTAGGCCTTGTTTGCGTACAGCATCAGTAACCGGTACTTATCTTCGTCCATGAGCCGTTCGTTGAAGGGAGCCCCCTGTTTCAGAAATGTCGCTTTCTGAAGCTCCGCCTCGGTGAAAGCGGTGTTCCCGTCGAAGGAAACACTGCCCGTCCTCGTCTGCGGTCCTTCGATGATCTCGATACTCACCTCTGCCGCATTTTTGTCGCCGCTCCTGACGGTTTTTTGATCCACGGCTGCGGACAAATAACCGTCAGCAAGGTACCGATCGCGGAGGTGTTCGACGTCCTCGTCCAGGAGATCTTCCCGAAAGGGCGGTGAGGTGAACCAGCCGGGCTCCCGCAAGGCCATTTGTTTTTTGATCTCTTTGGCGGTAAATGCGGTATTTCCGCGGATCGCGATTTCCTGCACCATCACGCGCGGCCCTTCCTGTACCGTGAATTCGAGGTCGAGCCGCCCCGGCTGTTCGGTCTTTTTAACGTCTATCGACACATCGGCATATCCCTTTTCCCGGTACAGGGCCTTTATCTTATCCATGCTGCTGTCGACAACGGAATCCGAGACGTCATGTTCCGTCCAGATCAGGAGGGTTTTCCTGAGCTTGTTGGAGCTGAACTTGCGGTTGCCGGTGAAGCGAGCCGTGACGAGCGGTCCCTCGTTCACCTGGATATGCACAAAGGCTTCGTTGTCCCGGAACCTGATGTCGACAGGACCGGTTTTTGCCGCAGGATATCCCTTGGCGGTATATTTATTGAGGATCGCTTCCATGTCCGAGTCCAGGAGGGCATCCCGCCGCAGGCGCGATCCTTTTTCGCTTTTCATGACCTTGAGGAGGTCCTTGTCGGTGAACACGGCATTGCCGAAAAAGGTGATCTCCGCTATACGCGTCGGCCGTGACTCCCGGATATCGACATGAAGGGCAACGCGATGCGGTTCTTTGAGGGACGTGATGCGGAGAGCCACGACTGCTTCATAAAATCCCTCCGCCTGGTAGAGGGCGAGGAGGTTTGACCTGAGAGCGGAAAGCTTCTCATCGCGCGGTTCTTTCCCTTCGATACCGGCGAGCGCATCCAGGATCGTGCCGGTGGAGAGCGCACGGTTGCCGTGGATGACGATCTTATCCACGATCGCTATCGACGTCACGATATATTCGAGCCGCACGCCGTTATTGTCGGGGAAGGCCTCTACCCGGATATCCTTGAAGATCCCTTTCAGATAGAGCGTCGCTATCCCTTCGCGGACCGCGGGAACGGCGAGACGGTCCCCGGGTTTTACCATGATGAGCGGCAGCACCTGTCCGGGATCGGGCCAGGGTTCGCCGAGGTCGTCCTTGATATCGATTCGGGTTATCGTCAGCCCCGAATAGGGGAAAGGTGATGGATACGCAGGAGAGATGAGCAGCAGGACGAAGGCGCATCCTGCCAACCAGTGCAGTGATTTCATGAGGGATTTTTAGCACAACAGGGTAAAAATGTAAAGAAAGAACCGATGAACGGCGAAACAGCCTTTAACTAAGGATGAACCCGGCATATCATAAGGGTTGCGCAATGAGAATTCACCCTTTTAGCGATTCACGAGGCCCTGTGATGGTCTTGTAACACGCGTCACGCGCCGCTCTTTGGCGCGTCGCTGTGGATGCGCTGGTTGGTCCGCAGAATCAGCCGTGAGACGCCGCGGCATGCAACTTCAAACCAAGCGCATCCATGACCTTGAGGATGGTATCGAAACCGGGACTACGGTCGCCGGAGAGTGCTTTATAAAGACTTTCACGTGACAGGCCGGCGTCACGCGCGACCTGCGCCATGCCCTTTGCACGGGCGATGTCGCCCAGCGCCTTTGCAATGAACGCAGCATCGCCGTTGGCTTCCTCAAAACATGCTTCAAGATAAGCCGCCATTTCCTCCGGGGTACGGAGATGCTCGGTAACATCGTAGCGAGTTGTTTTGGTCTTGCTCATGATTGCCTCCTATAGGTTGCGTGCGAGGCGCAACGCCGTCTTGATGTCGGTGGTCTGTGAACGCTTGTCTCCACCGGCCAGTAAAATTACTAAGGTGCGCCCGCGCATCGTGAAATACACCCGGTAACCGGAGCCATAGTCGATTCGTAATTCCGAAACGCCCTTACCAACCGGTTTTACATCACCCGGGTTCCCGGCGGCCAAGCGTTCGACACGAGCCAAAACGCGCGCGCGTGCATGGATGTCGCGCAGGCCATCAAGCCATTGGGCGTATGTGTCGGTTTTGCGGATTTCGTACATATCTATATTGTATCCGGGTGGCTACACGTTGTCAACGATTTTAATGTTATAGGCAAATGCGGGATTATTAATTAACAAACGGACTTTGCTTCGAGCCTATTGAGGCGTTGTTGGATGGTGATGAAGTATGTTTGTCAGAAACAAAGCAATAATACAGAGAAATACTAAAATGTATGCGATTGAGTAAAACCGTAGAAAGTTACAGAGCCGCGTCGTGCTCGGATCATTTAATGCAAGATACTCCCGCTTCCAAAGAAAACGAGTAACTGCGAATCCGTTTTGAATCGAATTATTCATAATTAACGTTGGACGCCCTAGAATTGACCAAGTTTCGGGGTGTTTAGTTTTCAGCCTTTATAAAAAGAAATAATTCAGGACAAAACCCACTACAACGGCAACGATCAAAATTGAGAAAAGAAAAGGTTCCATGGCAATCTCCTAAAATTCAACGCGCGCGTCACGCACCGCAGGGCGCGTTGTTGTGGACGCGCATGTTAAAACCTTAGAAACCTCGTTCAAGAAAATTGACTTGCGATTTATCGACGAGCAACCAACCTTTTGGCATTTTGTTTTTGTAAACGGTTCTGATCCACCATTCGACAACAGGTTGTTTTTTGAGTCCATCAAATTTCGGAACAGTCTTATTGCCGCTTAATGAAAAAACGGGAACTTAACGATCAGGAAAAGGCCGTTCAGCATAAAGAGCGCGCCGAGGGCCGCGCTGCCGATCGCAATATTCAAAAGCTGACGCGAGACGGCAAGGGTCGAAATTACTGTCAGGATGAGTGATATCATAAAAAAGACCCCGGCGGTGTTGAAGGAACGGCCTTTGGCGAGGTTCTTGTCCCGTTTTGCTATAAGACGCTTGATCTCCTCTTCGCTCTTCTTCTTTTCCTCCCGATATCTGGCCTCATCGACCTTTATATCTTTCAGCATGAATTGATACAGTTTCCTGATGTTGGACTTCATGGACGGGCCCCGGTCAAGGAGATCGGCTTCCATGCGACGTCCGTTCATTTTGGAGAGCTGTTCTTGTACGGATGTTAATTGGGAAACCGCCGACTGGTCGGACAGTTGCTGCTGGGAGAGCATTGTCTCCCTGGTGGCGATAGTGCCGCCGAGTGAGGTGACGGCGAGCAGCACGGCAAAGATTGCCGTGGTCAACACAATCCGCCTGGTGAAAATCTTTGCGCCCAATGCTTCGAGTTCTTCGGGATTGGAACGTTCTGATCCGGCCATGGTTTGTTTCCTCCTCGCGTTTCTGGATGTTCTCTGCGGCCATGCATGACAGGATCGTGACGCGCAGTTTTCCAACCTTATCAGATATGCATAACAAAATCAAGGTTGTTGACAGCCGGTATGGTCGTCGATGCCTTTTTCCCGTATGGAATTTGCCGATAATTTGTGATAGTATATGCACTGCCGATCAGGGGGAAGGAACGTGAATGTATGAAACGTGATATCTGGGTCTTTTTGTTCGGTCTTGGGGTTTTGCTCTTTGGCGGGCCCTTTCTCACGATCTTCCGTGACAGTCTGACCTACTACCTCTTCATCATCTGGCTCATTTTCATCGGACTCATTTTCCTGGCGTCTAATTATTCAAAACGGGACAACGGAGGAGGTTAAGTGTTCTCGCCCTGGATACTGCTCACGATCATTCTCGGCTACCTTCTGCTCCTCTTTTCCGTGGCCTATTTTGCGGAGCGGAAGGAACAGCAGGGGAAGAGCATTGTCTCGAACCCCTACATCTATTCGCTTTCCCTTGCCGTGTACTGCACCTCCTGGACCTTTTACGGCAGCGTGGGCAGGGCGGCGAATTCGGGTTTGAGCTTTCTCACGACCTACATCGGCCCCACGCTCATGGCCGCGCTCTGGTGGATCGTGCTCAGGAAGATCGTGTACCTTTCCAAGGAAAACCGGATCACCACGATCTCCGACTTCATTTCATCGCGCTACGGCAAGTCCATCGGCCTCTCGGTCCTGGTCACGATCGTGGCGGTGGTCGGCATCACCCCCTATCTCGGTCTTCAGCTCAAGGCCATCATGACGACCTTCTCCCTGCTCTCGGGCAGGCCCGAAGGCAGCCACTTTGCGGGCTGGTTCATCTCCCTGCTCCTCGGCGTGTTTGCCGTGATCTTCGGCGCGCGAAGGCTCGATGCCAGTGAGCGCCACGGCGGTCTGGTATTTGCGGTGGCTTTCGAATCGGCGATCAAGCTGGTGGCCTTCATGAGCGTCGGATTTTTTGTGACGTACGGGATGTTCAACGGTTTCGGGGATATTTTCGGGAAGATCGCAAACACGCAGTATGCTTCACTGATGAAGATCGGCGAGGGATCGCCGGTCAGTTTCCTTGAATGGACCTCCCTCACGTTCCTGTCCATGATGGCCATCATGTTCCTGCCGCGCCAGTTCCACGTGGCCGTTGTGGAAAATTTCTCGGCAGACCACATCAAGAAGGCCATGTGGCTCTTTCCCCTGTACCTGTTCCTGATAAACATTTTTGTTCTGCCCATCGCCTACGGCGGGCTGCTGCTCGGGGACATCCCCTCCACCGCGGACTATTTTGTGCTGAGCATCCCCCTGCACAACGGCCAACCGCTTCTGGCGCTCTTTGTGTTCATCGGCGGGTTCTCGGCGGCCACGGCCATGATCATTGTGGAGTCGGTGGCGCTGTCCACGATGGTCATGAACAGTTTCGTCATGCCCACGTTCTGGAATCTGCGGGCGTTCAAGAACTTCTCTGTGGTGATGCTGAACATCAAGCGGGTCGTCATTCTGGGATGCGTGTTCCTCGGCTATATCTTCGCCGTCTACATCGGCGAATACTACAGCCTCGTGGACATCGGGCTTAAATCCTTTGAGGCGGTCACGATCTTTGCCCCGTCGATCCTGCTCGGACTTTACTGGAAGGGCGGCAACAAGAAGGGCGCCATCGCCGGGATCATCGCGGGCTTCAGTGTCTGGATATACACACTGCTCATCCCGGCGCTCATGCGCGCCGGGATCATCGAACCGGGCGGCGTCATGGGGGCGATCTTCAGTTCAAAGCTCCTGAACCCTACGGCGCTTTTCGGCCTCGAAGGTCTCGACCGCTGGAGCCACTCACTGTTCTGGGGCCTTCTGCTGAATCTCCTCTTCTTCGTGGGAGTATCGATCTTTACCCGGCAGTCCGATGACGAGACCCGCCAGGCCATCATCTTCGTGGACTCCTTTTCCCCGCTCCAGTTCTCGCAGGCCCACCGGCCTGCTGATATTGCAAAGATTGAGGACATTCTGGGACAGTACATCGGCAAGCACGAGGCGCGCGAGGCGGTGGACGGGTTTTTAAAAAAGAACCGCATAGTTCGAAAATCGATATCAAACGAGTGGCTCCTGAAACTCAGGGAAGAGGCCGAACGCATCCTGTCAGGCGCCCTCGGGCCGTCCATCAGCACCCTGGTGTTCCAGGACCAGATGGTACTGACCCATGATGACGCGCTTCGCGTCTCGGACTCCATCCAGCAGATATCCCGAAGCCTGCGGCTGTCGCGGCAGGAGCTTGCCGAGGCGAACCGCCAGCTTGCCGTGCTCAAGGAGTTCAGCGAGAACATCATCGAGAGCCTGCCGCTCGGCGTGGCGACCCTCGACGAGTCGCTGAGCGTGACCTACTGGAACAGCGGCATGGCGATGATCACGGGCGTGGGGAAGTCCGACGCATTGAACGAACAGGCCAAGGACCTGCTGAAGTGTCTGGAGCCGCGGCTGTTCGACCCTGACGTGCACGAGGGCGAAGTTACGTGCAGGCGGAGCTTCGATCCCCAGATCATCCTGAAGGGTTACCTCAGCAGGCTCACGGGCGCGCAGAAGGGATATGTTCTCGTGCTTGAGGACATCACCGAGAAGAAGAAGATCGAAGAAGAGCTATTCCGCGCGACCAAGCATGCAAGTGTGGGCAGGCTCGCCGCGGGTGTGGCCCACGAGGTAGGCAACCCGCTCGCGTCCATCTCGTCCCTGGTGCAGGAGCTGTTGACCGAGGACCTGTCGACCTTTGAGAAGGACTCTCTCGGCACCATCAATCAGCACGTGCACCGGATCGCGCGGATCGTGCGGAACCTCGGCGATTTTGCCCGGCTTTACCCGCGCGAGAAAATGCCGACGAGCCTTCGGGACATCCTTGAGAACACGCTGAACCTCGTTCGATACGATAAGAACTTCCGGAAGGTCGTGATCCGCACGGAGGTGCAGGACACCCCGCTGCTCAAGATCGACCCCGACCAGATCCAGCAGGTGTTTCTGAACCTGATCCTGAACGCGCGTGACGCCATGCCCGACGGCGGGGACCTCGATATCTCGATCAAGCAGTCGGACGGCGTGGTTGAGGTGCGCTTTGCCGACACGGGACACGGCATCGATGCGGACGTGAGGGACACGGTCTTTGATCCCTTCTTCAGCACCAAGGGGCCGACGAAGGGCACGGGTCTGGGGCTCAGCATCTGCTACAGCATCATCAAGGACCACGGCGGCACGATCGAGATCGATTCAAAAAAGGACAAGGGAACGCAGTTTATCATTAAGATACCGATTGAAAAATGAAGAATGCAAAATGAAGAATGCAAAATGCAAAACCGAAAAGAAATAATAATTCTCTGTACGTTGAGTCTCTTGCAAAAGTCCCCATTCCGTCATTCCCGCAGTGATTCTGAGCGGGAATCTGGTTCTTACTGTTTGAAAAACCATATCCCCGATTGAGGCCCCCCGATTAAAACATTCGAGGGCAAGATTCGGGGCCTGCCCCCGCATGAATCAAGCGGGGGATGACAAACAGTTTCGCAAGAGAATCCGTAGGCTGTCATTAGCGTTCATTTTGCACTTTGCATTTTGACTTTTGAATTATTCTGAAAGAGGTTTCATGTCGAGGAACATATTGATCGTAGAGGACGAAGAGACGCTGCGGGAGTCCATCAAGCGCATCTTTGTCAAGGAAGGGTACACGGTGGACGGCGCGGAGTCGGCGGAGAAAGGCCTTTCCCTGCTTGAAACGGTCGTATACGACGTTATTTTGACGGACATCATCCTGCCGGGCATGGACGGGATCGAGATGCTCACCCGGGTGCGGGAACAGGACCCGGACCAGATCATCATCGTCGTCACCGCCTATGCGTCGCTCGACACGTCGATCAAGGCGCTGCGCGCGGGCGCGTACGACTACATCATGAAGCCGATCATCCACGAGGAGATCAAGCAGGTCGTCCGGAACGCCCTCCGGCAGAAGAGCCTCCAGGCCGAGAACGTGCTGCTCAAGCGTGAGATCGGGAAGGATTACGACTTCAGCAGCATCATCGGCGAGAGCCCCGCGCTCAAGACCATCCTCGACGAGGTCCGGAAGGTCACGGACACCAAGAGCAACGTACTGCTGCTCGGCGAGACCGGCACGGGCAAGGAGCTCTTTGCCCGGGTGATCCACCACAACAGCTCGCGCCGCGACATGCCCTTTGTTCCGATCAACTGCTCCGCGATCCCCGAGAACCTGCTCGAGACCGAGCTGTTCGGCCATGTGCGCGGCGCGTTTACCGGGGCGGTGTCCGCCAAGAAAGGCATCCTCGAAGAAGCCGAGGGCGGCACCGTGTTCCTCGACGAGATCGGCGACATGAGCCTCCTGCTCCAGGCCAAACTGCTCCGGGTCATCGAGGACCAGGTGATCCGTCCCGTGGGCAGCACCAAGGGCAGCAAGGTGGACATCCGGTTCATCACGGCGACGAACAAGGACCTGAAGGCGGCGGTAAAGCAGAACGCGTTCCGCGAAGACCTCTATTACCGGATCAATGTCATCTCGCTCCAGATCCCGCCGCTCCGGGAACGGAAGGAAGACATCAAAGCGCTCGTGAAGCACTATCTGGAGAAATACTCGCACGAGATGGGGAGAACGGTCAAGGAGCTCGCGCCCGAGTCCCTGGAGTTTCTGATGAACTACGAGTGGGCGGGGAACGTCCGGGAGCTCCAGAACGTGATCGAGCGCGCCATACTGGTTTCCGACGGCAACGTCATCACACCCGAACATCTGCCCGTGGGGCTCACGGCGACGGCGTCGTTCGAGGCGCAGGTATTTGATAAAAAGCTGTCCATCGAGGAATATACCAAGGCCTTCATCCAGAGATACCAGGGCCAGTTCAACGAACAGCAGCTTGCGGACATGCTCTGGATCACCCGGAAATCGCTCTGGGAAAAGAGAAAGAAGTGGGGGATGCCGAGGGAGCGGTAGGG
>Ga0265292_1000351_pt1 | contig 72171 bp, 59 predicted proteins | sample Munlanlewell296A_FD_189080 | JGI IMG/M metagenome (GOLD analysis project Ga0265292, IMG submission 189080) | Leachate microbial communities from a municipal landfill in Southern Ontario, Canada - Leachate well 296A | ecosystem: Engineered > Solid waste > Landfill > Unclassified | place: Canada...
CGTTCCTCTTTTCTGAATATTACCAAGAATTATTTAAACTTTAGTGCTGCGGCGCAGTACGGGTACGTGATCCCGACATACTTTGGGTCGCCGGGTTTGGATTTAAAGTCGGTATACGACACCCCGGGTTGTGTACCTAATAGTGCTATGATAACGCTGAACTCGTACTTTTCTTTTACCTCTACCCCCATGTGAATATACGCGCCAACGTGGCCACCCAGAAAAAGTTCGGCAACTAAACCTGCGCCGGTCTTGAAGTAAAACGGGTATTCGCCCATGTACCAGTTGTACTGCGAATACGGCGCTGGCGCGATGCCGTTAAACAAAAACATGCCGACGTCGACGCTGCGTTTGAACGAACCGCGCTGGAATTCCGTCAAAAAATGTTCCCAGTTAAATACTAACAACGGAAATTTGAAGTCTGAGTTCGCAATCGGGATACTGTTTGCAACACCGCCTAAACCGTATGCCAACCCGTCTTTTTTAAATCCTTTACGGTAATCTTTGTATTCTTCTGACGTTGTGAGATGTTTAGAGTATGCTTCTAAATACTCGTCGAACTTGAAACCGGCGGGGCGGAATTGCTGGTTAAAACTGTCCAAATTAAGGATGCCGAACCCCAACGCCTTTTTTGTATCTTCATACGAAATACCGCTGCGTAAGAACGTTTTGATAACTTCAAAATCCCAGCCTTTGTTGTAGGCGTTAAGAAATTCGGTTAATGAAAACGAGATGTCGTACTGGCGGATGTCCAAAAACTTTTCCGGTTCTATTTTGTGTTCAATCAACTGGCTGAGCTCTGTGTCGGTCGCGCCTAAAAATATCCATTTCGTTTTTTGGCGTTCCTCTACGTTCTGTGGTTGATTCGCGGTACCTCGGACTTTGTAGTACAGTTCTATATTCTTCACAATTTCTTTTAACGCGTTGAAAAGCATATTTTCGTCTTTGATAAACACGTTTTCGGTATAATCCACGAGCGACGTTTCGACGTTGATTATACGTACGTTAACCGCTAGCGTGCTGCCGAACCGTTCTATTGTACAGATAAACAGTTTTTCTACCGCCAGCAACTGCCCGATTTTTAAGAAGTTGGATTCTTTTATCACGCCGCTCATGCTTAACTTCTGTTCGTTCAATATTTTTTCGATATAGCTGCGGTCCAGGACTTTGAAGAGGTTGAGTTTAAATATTTCGGTCCTAAACACGTCGGTGAGGATCGAGAGTTTGCCGGGTTCCATGTTTAACGACGCAGAAATAACGTCAAGTATAGCAATCTGGTCTTTACCCGGTTCAACAGCTGCAACTGCTGCAGGTTGTACCGTGTTCTCCGGAGCGGTCGCGGATGGTGTTGCAGCGGGTTGGCTGTAGCCGGTATCAGGAATACAAAATAACAGCGCGGTTAGTACGTAACAAAAAAACAAGCGATTCAACATTGTCGAGCCCTCCAAAAGTACGAATGTTTTCTTAACATCTGATTATAGTATTATATTATTTTTTAATAGTAATTTGTACAGGCTCAGTATGCACCAATTTATAATAAATCCCAAGGCACCGCAATAATCTTATCATCCAGCTGTACCACTTTTTCGCCAGTATACACCAACACACCAACAACTGTTTCCGGGAAAATACGCATAAACTGCCGCAATCCCTGGGTGTCGTTATACCCTACCTGTTTTGTAAGCTTGACTTTCACCGCCAGTAACTTAGTTCCGTGCTGTATTACAAAATCTACTTCATCACCGTACTCGGTCCGCCAAAAAAATAGTTTTCCAGGCGGCGTAAGAAGTTCAGTATATATCCTCAGGTGATGATAAACCATTGACTCAAAAAACGCGCCGTATTCTTTAGAGTCTTTAAGTTCATTCTCATCATAAATCCCGCTGAGAAATACGCCAATCCCAGGGTCGAACCAGTACAACTTCGGAGATTTTACTACGCGTTTGGAACGGTTATTATAATATCCCGGGATAAGTTCTATAATGTTTGACACTTCGAGCAAGTTTATATACCGTGTGGTGGTAGGACGGCTGAGCCCGGCATCACGCGCAACGTTTGCACGGTTCAACACAGTTCCCGTACGTAATGCTAATATCTGCATTAACCTCCTGAAATCTACCAACGAGTCCACCTGTGACAACGCGCGGAGGTCGCGTTCTAAATATGTTGAAACATACCCGTTCCACCAATTCGTTACTCCCCCAGTTACTTTTTCACTGTTTATCAACGGCGGAACAAAGCCGTTTAACAGGTAATCTGTAACTTGAGTTTTACGTTTTACCCGTCCTTTTTGTGGAAGTTTAACAGAGAAAAGGGTTTCAACGGTATTGACATACTTATCCCGATGAATTTCGCCTAATGACATAGGGTTTAGTTTGAAATATACCGCGCGGCCTGCCAAACTTTCTGATACGCTCCGCATTAATAGCAAGTTTGCTGAACCGGATAATACAAACCGTTTACCGGGATGGCGGTCCACCTCAAGTTTTATTGCTGACAGTATTCCCGGCGATTTCTGCGCTTCATCTATTATCACCTTGTCATGAGAATACCATAAACTTTGCGGATCATTCTGCGATTGTTCTAATACGTTATAATCGTCTAGTGTAAGATAATGCCAACCGGAGAATATTGGCTCGTTCTGCAGAAACGTGGTTTTCCCAGTTTGACGCGCACCAGTGAGAACTACCACCTTGAAACTTTTTGTAGCAGGTTCTAGTATTTTGCTAATCCAGCGGGTACGATAATTCGGTATTGCCATAAACCTCCTCATACACAGAACGATATCCGTTCTTTATATGAACGATATTACAATATAGAAGGTTTTGTTGTCAAGTATATCTATTAAGTAAAAACTTAAAGAATTACCTAGGATTGGATGCCATCAGAACATGGTTTATGGGACAGAGTGTGTAATTTTTATCTCGTTATATGTGAAAATTAACAAAATATAAACGTTCCATAATATTCTTATTGCGATTTACCTGTCTCTTTTTGGATAATTTGATTCATCTGCTGTTTCACTTCGGAATAGGGTAAGACTCTCATATAGTACCCTAGAAACAGTATTCCATTGCCTATGACTTGTTTTTCTTCCGGTTTGTTGAACGCAGCCATATGCTCGAATAATGTTGACCCACGTAAGTTTAACGTATCGATAGTTTTTTCAATATATTGTTCATAACTATCTGTATTTGGATTAAAAGGCGTTCTTATTTTGTTGGAGATAATATCGATTTTAAAGAAAAATGCTGTATCCGTAACTTCTGGATTTCCTCTGAGACAGAAATGCTTAAATACCTGCCCATTGCCGTCATAAACAGAAAACAAATATATTGCTGAATTGTGAACATAATCGTTCAACATTTTGGCTTTTTCTTTGTCCTCAATTGTTTCGTCATCAATTTTAAATGAAGGAAATCGAGTGCTGATATTTAAAAGTGGATCATAGAATTTTACTTGCACTTTCTTGTCTTCTAACAAGTATGAATCACATACTGTATCTTTTGTATCTACCCTTTCATTTTCATCGTTTTTGTATTCTATGTCCTTAATATTTATTGTAGATTTATACAATTCTTTAGAGTCTATAAAGTCAATAAGCTTGGCATAAATGTATTTGTACGGCAAAATACTGTATTTTGTCTTACCAAATAACGGGAAAGCAAGAGATATTCGTTTATCCGATTCTAGCAAAGGTTTGTTTACCATATCTTTTCCATACCTGAGTTCAAGAGAACGGTGTTCAGTAATGTGTAGATTCTCAATCTTGAGTGGGAACTCCTTATGTGTTTGATTTATAAGATCTATAACAGAAAAACTCCATTGAACATCACTCCTGGAAATAACTTTTTGCTTAAGAACAATTCCTTTAATGGCTTCGCGCTTTTTGGTAATTATCCAATTATAAGAAGGCTGATTTGTAGCAAAATCGCTTAGTTGGTCAGGAGTAGGAGTTTTACTTATAAACACAGAACTTTCAGGGTTGTCAATATTATTAAATATTGTGTAATACCCGGGAATAATACTGTAATTAAAATAGGTTTTTTCTTGTAAAGGAATGGAGTTGAATACATATTCTTCTTTGTTTGGAGAATTTGCGTATAAAGGAATATTGCTAAATACAAAAGTAGCCAATAATAGAAATACTGTTCTTGATTTCATTATTTGTTAAGCCTCCTTTGATAATATATCAAAACTTAAGGATACAATCAAATGTCTGTGGAATGTCAAAATAGAAATCAATACACGATGGAAGAAAAAGTGGAGGTGAGGGGAATCGAACCTCTCAGGAGAACAGGCTTCGTTTGGCTTATATAATCGATGCCATTTTAAGCGCAGGATGCCCGTTTTTCTGTAAGTACTCCACAAGCGCAGTAATATCTGTGGTAACGGACTCATCCGCTATTTTATCGATAAACCCAGGATCCCCGATTTCATTCGCTCTCTCCCGTAGCCGCCCGTCTAACGCATCCTTCAACTCTTTTGTCATCCATACAATACGGTGAAGGCCGCCTTCAGGAACAAGAAATTTTTTGCTGGTAATATACAACTTACCCACACCGAGAAACCCAGGGGTTTGCGCACCCCCGCCGACACTACCCGCAAGCTGCGTAAAGGTCATCCCCACGGGTGTCATTCCTGTATACCCGCGGTTAACTATCATCACGCCGTTACATTCCGGTAGGATCGCGATGACACACTCAAAACACCCGCAGGAAGTTGTAGGAAATTCCATGATCCCGTAGTTACAGAAGCGTTCCAACGTTTTATTTGATGCGTTAAACACAAATTCATTAACCCCTGACCATTCGCCTTTAACAGTGTCAAGCTGACTACCTTTATTTATTGGCTGGTTCATACCCTTGGGATTAATCTCATACGCTGCTTTCCCATCAAGCCAGTTATACGCCCCGCAGAGTCCAAGTTTTTCCGGTGTGATAACGCACACATGATTTGGCGCATAACTCTGGCATAACGTACACGAATAAAAAAGGTCAACTTTATCGTCGGTAAGGCCTGCAATCCGGCGGTCACGTTCATCATAGGCCTTATTCGCGAGAACGCTTAATTTTTCAACTTCCTGCAGGTTAGTAATAATTTTTACCTGTACTTTATCCACAAGCGCAGGAAAATGGTCAAGCATCATTGCGTGTAATATTTTTCCAAAATGTACCAGCCTGAACCCCGCGGCATATGTATCCTTGCTTATCCTCACCCAGATCATGTTTCGCTGGCCCATATGAAATACACCCATCGCAAAACTTAGGAAATGATGAATCTGGCGTTCAAGTATGGGTTCAAACTCGGGTAACATCTTGCGTCCCGCTACTTCCACGACAATCCCCAGCGGCAACGCTGTCCCTTCAGGTACGGTATCGACATCCGGGCCAATGACTTCTACACGCCCATCCTCAACTTCGGCCATTGTTTTTGTTATCAACCACTCAAACGCTTTTGAGTACTTTCCACCGAACTCCACCCGTGTTTGTTCCCGGCGGACACGTTCGCCTTCAAACGCAGCGGAGACCGCTACCGGCGCATCAACCTTCGCGATTTTACTCTTTATCCCCCGGAGTTCAACTGACCTTTGCACAATTTTGCGGTGGTCGAGTTCTTTTACTATCAACTCCCCGACTTCCGGAACTTCAGTATCCGCGATTATCGGGAACCCCAGGGTCAACGCTCCGGCACCCGCTGCTACCTTTAAAGCATCCACCGCGCCAAGCGTATTCACCACAGCGAGTACACGGTTTTTTGTGTACTCCAAACACTTCTCCGCATTCCCGGGTTTTACCCCGCCGAACGTCATTGCACCGCGGATTGCCCAGTTAATCGGATAAATCGCTGATACAGTATCACGCCCGAAGGGAACAATATAATTATCCCAGCCCAACTCAACCTTTTCTTCGATAAGCTGATCAATGATTGACCTGCCATTAGTTTCCCCGCCGACGAACATCAGGACATTATGTTGTTGGTAATCCCTCACCAACGCAACCGCTGCCTTATTATCCGGTGCAGCACCGAGGATAGCAGCAAAACCCGGTAACCTCCCGTCGACAAGCTGTATCCCTAAAGTCCGGAGGATTGTATCACTAAAAAAACCTTCACACCCGTTTTGCGGTTCAGTACCGTATAAGTACCGTAAGCCCGCAATAACTTCCGCTGAAATCAATGTCGCCGTCCCTGCGGATAACGCATCACCCAGCCCGGGGTCAGTTATAGGTATGCCCTCAATCTTACCTTTTGCAAGTGCAACAGCTTTTTTTGCATCACCCAACGTTTTTACTTCCAGCCCAAACAAAGCATAGGATACGGGAAAATAAAACGCGGTATCGGGGAACTCAACCTTCTGTGCCTCGCCCTTACTCTCAATCGCGCGGGTAAGTTCCTGTTCCGCCAACCCAACCGCTGCCTTACCCCCGGCAATACTTAAATCTATGATCACTTTTGACATAATAACCTGATTAACCTTTTTTACTTTTTTTTACCTTATCATAAAACCTTTTTGCAAACCGCATTGCTGAAGCAGTAACATCTGTCTCGTTTATTGTTAACACTTTACCGTTATTATACACAACTTTACCGTCAATAATCGTGGTATCAACGTTCTCCGCTCCAGCGGAATATACTATCGCAGAGTATACATCTTCTACGCGGTACGGTACAGTATTTGGCTTGTTTAAATTTAAAACCACAACATCCGCGTGTTTCCCAACCTCAATGCTCCCAACTTCATTTGCAATCCCCAACGCCTTCGCACCATTAACGGTAGCGAGTTCCATAACCTCACGCGAGGACAGTATATGCGTAATATCCTTATACCTCGCTAGTAAGCCCGCGATACGTAGTTCTGTTAACACGTTGAGGTTGTTGTTACACGGCGCGCCATCCGTACCTATGGTTACATTAATCCCGGCATCCTTCATCCTGCGGGTAGACGCGATCCCGGACCCGAGTTTAAGATTTGATGACGGGCAATGCGCAACACTTGCGCCGGTACTGTTCAACAAATTATACTCGTTATCATTTAACCACACACAATGCGCGAGTACGGTTTTATTAGTCAGCACCCCCAGGGAGTGAAGATACTCAACATTCCCTTTCCCGCCGGATAATGTTTTAACAATATTTGTTTCATTATAATTCTCAGACGCATGCGTATGTATCACCACCCCGTTTTCTTTCGCGAAATATACAGCTTTACGTATCAACTCCTGGCTGCAGCTAAGCGCGAACCTCGGGGTGAACGCGTACCTAATCCGCTGATCCACGGTATTATGCCATGCTTTAAATAAATCCATGCTTGTACGGATACACCATTCCGTCTCCTGCTTAAGCCCTGCAGGTATACCATCGCCGGTATCCATCATTGCATTCCCGACGGTAGCGCGGATCCCTGAACTTTTTACCGCTTCAAACACCGAGCTAGTATGATTAACCGTTCCCATATCAAGAATACACGTTGTCCCGCTGCGGACAAGCTCCGCGATGCCCAGTAACGCTGTGGTGTATAACGTTTCAGGTGTATGCATCGCCTCTAACGGCCATACGCGTTCACGCAGCCATACTAGTAGTTCAGCTTCTTCCGCCATCCCGCGGAAAAGTGTTTGGCATAAATGTATGTGCGTTTGTACAAACCCGGGAATCACGGTTTTGCCGGTACAGTCGATTGTTTTGTCGGCGGCTTTACCTGTAATACGCTTACCTATCTTGCGGATAAGGTTATCCTCGATATACACATCGGCGTTTGTCAGTACCCGGCGTTTGGAATCCATCGTAACTACTGTTGCGTTTTTGAGAAGTAATGTTTTCATAGTACTAATAGTATATTAACCTTTCCGATAGGAAGTCAATTAATAAGCCCTGACTTCAAACACTTTTGCGTTCAGGTACCCGTTTGTAGCGTGTATATGTACACAGATTTTATCTGCATCCACCTTTTTTGGTAAATCAATAACCACGTGTCTTTGATAATTCCCCTTGAAATTTTGTTCATACACCGTATTATCACCACTGACAATTTTCAATGTAAAATCGCGCACAAGTTCCGGCGGGACGCCTTTTCGTTCTTTCTCAATAAAAGCGTGTGAGATAGATATAACTTTTTCTTCTGACAGGTTCGGGTCAAAAGTTATCCGAACTTGACTCAAGGCCACAGGTTTTTCAAACGCAAGCGTCAATATTTCCCCGTTTTTTGAAATACCGTCCGACTCCCAGCAGTTATTCTCATCTTTGACATTTCTGGAAATACCGTTAACAACTTTCTCGGGTTCACTTCCTTTGAGATACGAACTAGCGCTCACTTTTGCCGTACGTGCATAATCGCCTTTATCTTCATTTCTACACCCCGGGATAAAACAATCCTCCTTCAAAAGCTGCTGCCGTAACTCGTTTATATACATTTTCCCGATTTCCCGAGGAGTACAGTTGTGTTGTACCGCCATCGCAGCAGCGGTTCCCACCGCCTGTGCACCAACCGCGCAAGTGCCCATCACTCTTGTGGAACTCATCCCGAGTTTGGTCGCGCTGATATTTCGTCCCGCCATCATAAGATTGTTGATATTCCTTGAACAAAAACAGCCGTAGGGTATACTATAAAGCCCGGTGAAACTTATCACACGGGAAGGAATCATGCCTTTACCATAAAGCCCTCCAGGCGTATGTTCATCCATCGGCCATCCGCCGTATGCAACACCGTCCTTATGCTCGGTATGCTTATAAATATCGTGCTGAGTCAGGATATAATCACCTACTAGCCTGCGGCTTTCCCTAATCCCGGGCACCGCGCTGATCCACGTGAGTTCGTAATTCACAGCACCGTGATCCCCATAGTTTTTTATATGGCCCCAAATACCGTAAACACATTTATATAATTCATCGCGAATTTCTTCCGCCTGGCCAATGATATCGTCCCAGTCACCCCCGATTTCAATCCACCAATATCCTGACCGGACATCATATTTTTCGACAAGTTCTTTTGTCACGCTTTCAAATTTTGTTCCTGCAGGTAGAATCACAACATCGTCGGCAGTGTGGTAAACAATAATGTCGCCATGCGGGCGATGTTTGAGGTCGTCCTCGTCAAACTTATGCGCCCAAAACGGCGCGTCAAACTTTACAGGATGCCCCGTGTCACGCGCACAAAACATAAGCGTGTTACCCATGGTATAACCGTTAACTTTTTCAGGTGCGTCAGGTTCGTTGAACTCATGTTTGCTCTCACACCCGATTCTGTATTCCGCACCCGCGTTGTACCCAAGCGTACCATGGCCGGTACAATCGATATATACTTCAGCGGTAAGTTCATACGTAGTTTCTGTCGTTGACTGATAGCAGGTAATGGCCCGCACCTTTTCGCCGTCCGACTCCACCGAATTCATGCAGGTGTTTAAATACATATCCAAATTGTTGCAGTACTTAACTTTTTCCCATAGTACCGAGTCCCAGATGGAATAATTGAAACTATCGTTACGCTTTTTATTCTCAAGCACGATTTCGGATACGATACCGGTTTCGACAGCGTCTTTCTTCCCCCAGTGACAGGACGCGCCGCAGATATGCATCCTGATCTCAGAACTTGCATTCCCGCCGAACACGCTGCGTTCGTGAATAATAGCGGTTTTAACCCCGCCTCTTGCCGCGCTGATAGCCGCGCAGATGCCACTGATCCCGCCGCCAACCACAACGACATCGTATTCTAGTTTTATCGGTACAACATTACGGCTAGTTTTTCTTTCGCAAATATAATTTTTCACTTTATACTATCCTTTATACCTAATAAATACCTTCCGGTAGCAATAAGATATTTCGCGTGCTCCTCACGCAGTTCTACTGGAATACCTGCAACGGATACTTCAAAATTAAAATCGCCTTCATACCCTATCTCATCAAGAGTTTCCATAATCTTTCTCCACTTAACCTTCCCGATGAAAGGCGCTGTATGCGCATCACTCTGCCCAAAGTTATCGTTTATATGCAAAACCTTAAGCCGATTGCCTACCGTCCGTAATTCCTTCACCTGATCCCTTCCTGTAATATTTGAATGCCCGGTATCCCAGCATATCCCTGTTTTAAGCGTATCCGTAAGATCGCATAATTCCTCTGCAGTTGAGCAATACCGATGCTTTTCTTCAGTAAAACCTACTGAAAGCGTATTTTCTATAGCTATCCCCACCCCTAATCTTGTTGCGTGGGTAATATGAGGAATGAGGTACTCGCTCACCGCCTTTTTAGAAGTAACAAGATCAGTGGAAGGCACATTACTGGGATGGAATACCGCCCATTTCACGCCAAGCATAGCGCTTGCCATAATCGACCTTCTCACCATCTCCTCCTTAAATTCCCTGTCCTTTATATCAGGATCGGTATAAACATAAAACGGAAGATGGCTTTGAGCGAAATCTAAACCAAGTTTTTTTCCATACAACACTATCTGTTCAACATTTTTCTCCCAGTTATCCCCATGAAGAAAAGTTTCTTCATTATGCTCACCGGTGAATATACTACCGTGTAACCCGAAATCTATAACACTAAACCCTATACGTTTACAAAAATCCAGTGTTTCAAAGACTGAAAACCTTATATCCCCCGGCCGGACAGAATAAAACCCGGAATTAACTGACAACCTCATACATAAAAACCCTCCATTACTAGATATTTTACTCTCAAACCTGTTTATTATCAACACACTGATACCGGGAATCACAAGAAGAACTTCGTAACGTATTAATATTTGTTATACATGTAGACCCCCAAAAAAAACAGGAATTGTGATACAATTTAACCAAAAGCCTGGTGGTTTTTACAAATTTATAATTATCTGGAGGAAAGTAAAAATGTGTAAATCAAACTGTCGCGCAATTACCGTTTTGAAGTTAATGTTTTTAGCAATAATATTGTTTACAGGTATTGCCAAAGCGGACGAAAGTTATAAACCGTCCGTAACTGTTTGGCAAACAAAATCTGCGCCTAAGATTGACGGCGTTATTAACGATACTTGCTGGCAGGAAGTACAACCAATCACAGGGTTCTGTACAATATCTGGTACAACCACAGCTGAAGTACAAACTACTGCGAAACTGTGTTACGACGACAATAACTTGTATTTCGCAATCGTTTGTGAAGACCCGATGGCCAGTACTGCAGTAGCGAAAGCTAAAATACAAGACTATGACGGTTCAGTTTATAATGACGATTCTATAGAAATATTTGTTAGTTCAAACCCTGATACGAGTGTGTACTACCATTTTGTTGTAAACATTTTAAACACAAAGTATGACGCGAAACATTCTGGTAAATCCGATGTACCCGCATGGAATGCGGACTGGCAAAGTGAAATCCGGGTTAACGATACTGGGTGGACAATTGAAATATGTCTTCCTTTTACCGGGTTAGGAATATTACCGCCTGTGCCAGATAACGTTTGGGCATTGAACATTGCTCGTAGCCGTTATGCAAAAGAAGTAGCAGAATTATCCGAATGGTCTCCAACATATGAAGGGTTCCATAACCCGCAACACTTCGGAGTTGTTAAGTTTGGCGATAAACAACCGGTTATTATTGATATTCCCGCATTTAGTGATTCGGATATTGGATACAATAAAGCAAAGTTTGTGGCAACAAACAAAAACACGGTAAACGTTGGCTTAAAAATAGTAGTTGATACCGGATTAGGCGATGACATTAATCAAAAATCAGTACAAACGTTGAATTTAAAACCAAATCAACAGTTAGAAAGTGAAGCCGGGTATGGAATAACTAACCCTGCAGATGACACGCTATGGTTTTCGTTGTATGCTATTAAACTGAATAACCTTATATACCGTCAACGAGTGCCGCTGAAATCAATGCCTAGCTACGATATTGTTAATACCTGCCGTGTAATGAACTCATTGGTACAGAAGAATATATCCGATATAAAAACAGATTTGGAACCGATTACTAAATCGTTGGATAATTGCGAGTCTGAGTTAAACCGGATGGTGGAACAACAAAACGGTGTTTCACGAGAAGAATGGGCAAAAACTGATACGGCAAAAGAGTTGGCAAAACAATGCAAAACTATAGACATGTCGAACATAGTTTTATGGACCAAAAGCCCGATGTTGAAAATTTCGGAATCTGCGCTACCAAATAGTATCAAAGATGTTGAAATTATAGAGTTGTATGCCGCGCAGTCTGAATACGAGTCCACAGTGGTAAACATAACAAATTTGTCGGGCGCACAAATTGACGCACGTGTTATGGTTTCACCTCTAAAAAATGTGGAAACCAAAGAAGAAATACAGACAAAAGATGTTGTTACTACGCACGAGATCGTGTTTGTTGATACGCGGCTCAACACCCGTGAATCCGATGCGTTGCCAATATCTAACCAGATTGGCAGAGTGGTAATACCGTCGCAGCAAACACAGCAGATGTGGTTTAATTATAGGACGCACAACCTTAAACCCGGGGTGTACGAAAACGAAATCAAAGTTGTACCGTTTGATATTAAGTTGCCAACTAAAAAAGTTAAGGTTAAACTTACCGTATGGCCGTTTGTGTTACCCGCGAAAATGCCGATAAATGTGTACCAATGGGACTACGCGAAATGTTCCGCGCAAGTTGATGACCTTTTTGCGCATAAGGTGAATACAATATTGGTGTCCCAACCTGTCCCAATCTTTAACGACGACGGGACTATCAAAACCGTAGATTTTAGTTCAAACGGAGCGCTTAACTACAAAAAAGGGCGGGGCGCGTATCTCGTGTACAGTTACGGAATTTTAAGGGAAGTTAACAGAAGTATTGAGAAGAACAATAAATGGGAGTACATGGGACCTGAGTGGAAACGCGCGTTCAAGAACTATGTTATCGCGTTTGTTAAATACTTGAAAACCCAGGGGATTGGGTACAACGATTTCGCGGTACAGTTATGGGACGAAGCATCCGGCGAAAACGTGGGTAACGTTGTTAAAGGCGGCGCGTTTCTACGCGAGATTGACCCGAATATAATAACTGTGATGGATGGCAATCAAGGAGCCGACCAGTTGACCGCAATGGAACCCTACATAGACATCTGGATTCCACGGATTGAATCGTTAGAGAAACCTGGTGAAAAGAGTGAGAAAATATTAGCGTTTTACCGCCAACAACAGGCGAAAGGCAAACCGGTATGGTGTTATAGTTGTTCAACTAACTGTAAAACATTAAATCCGTTATCGTATTACCGGCTGAAACCGTGGATAGCGTGGGACTTGAAGTTAGACGGCGTATGCTACTGGGCATACAACTCGTGGCGCGGCGACCCGTGGAACGCTTTTGATGGCGGTATGGAAGACGCTGCGGTGATCTATAACATTGACGATTATAAAAACGACGTCAGCCCGGTTACGAGCCGCCGGTGGGAAACCTGGCGGGATGGGTTGGAAGATTATTTGTATCTGCACATCCTCAAGGAACGGATACAAAAACTTGAAGCTGTAAAACCGTCACAAAAATCCGAATTGGTTGTTCAAGCGAAACAGGTGTTGGACGACGCTGTGAAAACTGTGTTGGCAAACAAAACCGACCCTTCTGTGGTAATGGACTACCGTAAAAAAATCGCGGAGATGATTGTTAAGTTGCAGTAACGTCCCTTTTGATAAATGCACTAAATCAACGTCCACCAATACTCAGTGTAAAACTACTTTTTCTTTTTAATTACCTTTATTGGAATAATATTTGAATATATTTTGCCCTTCCAAATATTAAGATTTACAGTCTCCAAAATACCATTATTATTGATTTGTTGATAACTAGATTTTTCATTCGTATATCCTCCAACTAGTTGATACTCTCCTGGTTCACCAATTTTTATCGGTTGAAATATATTACTCGTTAAGTTAATAATATGGCTAGTATTTGTATTTAATTTAATAAAATCTTCTATTCGCCACACATATTTATCCCTACTCACCCAAGGATAAAAACATTTTTTACCAGGATATAGAATAAGAGTTATGCAACACAATCCATGACTAATATTTTTATTAAGATATATTTCTTTATTCATATTAGTTATCGTGAGATTAATATCTATAGGCTCGTCTGTTTCAAAAACATTTTTGTTTGCTTGCATAATTAGTTTTAAGCCGTTAATTGTATTCAGGGTTACATCATGTGTTGTTTGTGGAATAAGCTGTTCTTGTATTGTTATATTTTCAGATAATTGTTGTATCCTTAAAAACTGTCCAAAAACCCAACCTTCATTACGATTTTCTAATTTCACTTTATACCAATAGTTTTCTGTACTATTTACCGTATCTTTACCTGCCGTCCTGTCAATTATTTCAACCACATCACCTTTATTTGTGTGGTCAATTATATCGGAATCTATAATACTTGGTTTTTTTCTTATTCGCACATTGGTTCCTTCTATTATTCCTACATCTTGCTTGTTCGAATAATACTCAACACCACTCTTTTGAACAGTTGTTTTTAATATCGCATATAGAGTTGCGTGAATGTATGTATTGCCTGATAATATAAGTATTAGTACAGTTAAATAATATTTTATTACTTTAATTCTACATAGCTTCATGATTAGCTTAATCTCAATATTTTCCAATTATATTTCCCGTTTGTCTTAATTCCGATTATCGCTTTAATGTCAATTAATGTATCCATCTTACTTATGGTATCATTTACTGAAAAAGTAGCGTAAATATCTCTAATAATTAAATAATAATCATCATTATCCGCAGTAATACTTTGTTTAATTTGTCTTTCAAGATTCACATTTTCAAATGACCAGTTCAACATTTTATTACATAAAATATTATAATGTTCTTCATATTTCAGTAAACATTCTCCATAATTCTTGAAGCCACAAGACAAAAATACTTTTTTATACGGCAACATATTGAATTCACGTTCGCTGATAAGGTATTTTAAAGCAGTGTTTCTGTCTTTTGACTTTATTGCTATAAATACATTTTCTATTAATTCTTGTATTTGAGATAGTATTTCTTGCTCATCTTTATATTTCTGAATACTAATATCCCTGTTCGAGAGATCATTAGCTTCAACATCTATTGAAAACACATAAACCGGCTCGGTATTTGTAAAAACAATAGTAGAATGTCCGGGGTTAGTTGCGGTGATTTTATCTTTTTCTACTTGTATTGTTTTACTATCTGTAATAAATGAATTTAATTTGTTTGTTTTTACAGATTTGGGTAAATCCAAATAACCGTGTTCCCCAACTTTTAGCACAATATTCTTATTAGCAGAGTAGGGAATCCAGCGAATTGATTGCCGCCACTTATAAATTAAAAATAAATTAGATGCTATTAACACAAAACAAAATATTGTAAGAATACTCATTTTATATTTATTAATCATAATCCTCCTGGAGTGCCAAATATGAATTAAACTGGTTATTGGACAGCATGCTGATTTTATATAACATATTTATCCTTTAATTAAACGTTTATTCCCCCAAAAATTGGTCGGAAGTACACACGTACCCGTTCTCTGGATAATAGCTATTATAGTTTTATGTCACTATGAAGTCAAATGTGCGTATTATGAGTGTGTGGTAGCTGGTCACATTAGAAAATCGCATAGGAGATGGGGTGATACTTGAGGTTAGCTCAGTAACAATGATATTGGTACCGCCCAGATTTTGTTTTCCAACTTCAACACTTCTTTTCCGTTATATACCAGGAGCGCGGCAGTACAGTTTTGTGAATTGTTCATATACGCTTTTAATCCAGTAAGGTCTTCGGTACGCCACCGGCTGCCGCTTTTCACTTCTATAGCAATCGTCCGCCCGCCGGTTTCTATAATAAAATCCACTTCATATCGTCCCTGGATGTTCCAGTACGCAATTTCTGCGTTTGGTAAATTTGAAGATATAATACTTGCCAAGTTTTGCGCGGTATAGCTTTCCCATAACGCACCGGAAAACGGGCGCGAACTTTCTATCCCCCGCATACCGGTCAAATAACTTGCTAACCCGGAGTCCGTAATATATATCTTTGGCGATTTTATTAGCCGCGTAGCCGGGTTGCGCAAATACGGCGGAATCCGCTGTATTAGATACGAAGTTTCAAGTAACGAAACGTACCGTATTGTTGTCATTACGTTAAGCTTAGCGTCCCGAGCCAGCTCGCTTTGGTTTAGTATTTGCGTGTTACGGAACGCAGCCAACCGCAGAAGGTTGCGAAACGCGCTGAGATCCGCTACCTGGCTTAAAGACCGGATGTCGCGTTCCACGTATGTTTGTTCATACCCTTTAAACCAAACATCCGGGTTCTTTACACCGCCCAAACATACTGTCGGCATCCCGCCGGTAATAACGTCCCGCCAGGTAATTGTTGTTACGTCCTTTTTTGGGAAATTGCCGGTATCTAAAAACTGTGCGAGTACCGGCGGAGCATTAACGTTCCCGCAAATTTCGCGGTGCGAGAACGGGTACATTGTTAAATACACAGCCCGCCCTGCCAGGCTTTCCGCAATATTTTTTAGTAACGCAAAGTTTGAAGAACCGCTTAACAAAAACTGTCCCGGTTTGCGGTTTTTGTCCACCTTTTGTTTGATGTACGTCAAAAGTTCCGGAAACTTCTGCGCTTCATCGATTGTCAGCGGTTGGGGTGACGATAAAAACTCTTCCGGATTACGGCGCGCGGCGTCCAACACGTTTAGATCGTCAAAACTGTAGTATTTACGGGATTTAAGTTCGTTTTGGTGTAACAAAAACGTGCTTTTCCCGGTTTGCCGCAAACCGGTAAGCACTACCACCGGCATGTTGTCCAGCGCGCCTGCCAACACCTTAGCGATATCCCGCGGCTTATATTTGTGTGTCATAGTTTAACATTGTATGTTATCTTATGACAGGTGTCAAATAAATTATGGAAGCTATTATTTTATTTGTTAATGTATGCGGTAAATAAAAAGGTAACAAAGCGAGTGACGTGTGATGCGAGCGGATTTTAATTCCGACGCAACGTCGGAATTATGGAGCGAGCATCGCCGGCGCTCGCTTTACTAAATTTTGTTAATGCTTTTCAGTAAAAACTGAAACTTTTGAAGTAGCGTCCCCTAACATCTAACAAAAAAGCGCGTAGAGGAGAAAAACACGTTCTCTCCCCCACGCGCTATTACTTTTACGCTTCAGCTGGGATTAATACATCCCGCCGCCATCGGGCGGCATTGCCGGCATCTTATCTTTTTTCTCAGGAATATCAGTGATCAACACTTCTGTTGTCAATAACAACCCGGAGATTGACGCCGCGTTCTGCAAAGCAGTACGCACCACTTTTGCAGGATCCACGATCCCGGATTTTATCATATCCACATATTCCCCGGTTTCCGCATCAAGGCCGAACCCTATCGGGCTGGTACGTATTTTATTCACTACAACCGACCCTTCAAGCCCTGCGTTTTCCGCGATCTGGCGTATAGGCTCTTCAAGCGCACGGCGGACAATGTTAATCCCGGTCTGTTCATCATGATCCACAGCCTTAAGTACATCCAACGCGGATTGACAGTTGAGCAACAATACTCCACCACCGGGAACGATTCCTTCTTCCAAGCCCGCGCGGGTAGCATGCATTGCGTCTTCAACTTTATACTTCTTTGACTTCATCTCGGTCTCTGTCGCTGCACCGACCTTGATAACCGCTACTCCGCCAACGAGTTTCGCTAACCGTTCCTGCAATTTTTCTTTATCATAATCCGATGTTGAATCTTCGATTTGTTTACGAATCTGTGAGATCCGGTCTTCAATCCCTTTTTTCTTACCTTTACCGCCAACGATCGTTGTGTTTTCCTTATCGATCTTCACGCTGGAACATGTTCCAAGCATATCAAGCCCGACTTTATCGAGCTTCACACCGATTTCTTCAGAAATAACTGTTCCGCCGGTAAGCACCGCGATATCCTGCAACATTTCTTTTCTGCGGTCGCCAAACCCAGGCGCCTTAACTGCAGCGCATTTCAATGTCCCGCGGATTTTGTTAACGATCAGTGTTGCTAACGCTTCTCCCTCAATATCTTCCGCAATAATAACGAACATCTTACCGGTCTGCGCAACTTTCTCAAGCAACGGCAGCATATCGTTCATTGCACTGATTTTTTTGTCAGTGATAATAATATACGGATCTTCGAGTTCCGCTACCATAGTCTCTCCGTTTGTTATGAAGTACGGAGATAAGTATCCGCGGTCAAACTGCATACCTTCAACTATATCCACCATAGTCTCAGCAGTCTTACCTTCTTCTACCGTAATAACCCCGTCTTTCCCGACTTTAGAAATTGCATCCGCTAAAAGTTTCCCGATTTCCTTATCATTCGCTGAGATTGACGCGATTTGCGCGATCTCGTCTTTATCCGATTTTACAGGTTTCGCTTTTGCCTTAATTTCTGCTACTACTGCTTCCACAGCCTTATCAATCCCGCGTTTTATATGCACAGGATTCGCTCCGGCAGTAATATTGCGCATACCTTCGGCAATAAATATCTGAGCTAACACCGTTGCGGTGGTTGTCCCGTCACCGGCGATATCGTTAGTCTTCGAGGCTACTTCTTTCACGAGTTCCGCACCCATGTTTTCAAACGGTTCTTCGAGCTCAATATCTTTCGCGATGGTTACGCCGTCGTTTGTAACTGTCGGCGAGCCAAATTTCTTATCCAATACCACATACCGCCCGCGCGGGCCAAGCGTTACTTTCACAGCGTTCGCCAACTGGTCCACGCCGCGTTTAAGCGATTTCATTGCGTCATCCGCAAATTTCAATTGTTTTGCCATTTCTGCTAACCCCTCCCTATTCTAATAATTATTTATTTACTCTTACTTACCTTTTTCCATTACGCCAAGAATATCTTCCTGGTGCATGATAAGGTATTCTTTACCATCAAGCTTAATTTCAGTACCTGAATATTTGCCGTACAGGATTTCATCGCCATCAACGACATCCATCGGTAACAACTTACCGTCTTCTGTACGTTTACCCGGGCCTGTAGCTACGATTTTCCCGCGCTGCGGCTTTTCCTTTGCTGTATCGGGAATAATAATATTCCCTTTCTTTTCTTCCTTCTCCTCCATCGGTTCTACAATTACACGATCACCTAGCGGTTTCATTTTCATACCTTACTTCCTTCCTCCTCCCCTTAAACCTTAAACCACAATTTGTTATGGTTTTTTCAACTACTATAGATGCATTAAACTCAAAACAGTTTCAAATAATTTAGCACTCTTATGTCTAGAGTGCTAAATTTTAGTAAATGATACGTAACCTGTCAAGAACAATTTTTTGAAATACTATTTCTTTACTACAGCGTTAAGTTCAACTACTTTAACACCGGTAGTATCAGTAAGCTTAGGCAAAATCCCTGCGTTTTCTTTTTTCACAATCACTATCGGCGCATCGTCGCCAAAAACAGCTTTTACTGCACTGCGCAACCCCGACGTTCCTCCTCCCAGGACAGAAGAAGACGCTTCAAATAATAATAATATAGGTTTTTTATCAGTAACCAGCGCTTTTAAAACATTATCAAGTTCTTCTTCTCTCATATTTTCCAGTAAACCCTTCATCAAAGCAAACATATTTTTGCTGGAATTAAACTTTACATAAAAACATTTTGGCTGTGAAAGTTCTTCCCCGGCTTCTTCTTCATTCTTTTGTTCCTTATCACCAGCAGCAAACGATTGCACATCTATATTCAAACCGGGAAACTCTACGGCGGGTTCAGAAATTACCGGCTGAAGTTCATTAACCTGAGTCTCAATATTTTCCTGTATCTGTGCCTGCGCTTGTTCTAACGGTGCGGGATTTAATGACGATTCTACCGCTTTCTCAGCCTCTTGCACGGGTGTAGGCTCGGGTTCTACACCAAAAGTAAATCCTGACGGTTTACTGGTTTCGACAGCAGGTTTTTCTTCAGATTTTTCCGGTGATAACGACGTATGTTCGATATCAACCTTCATATCCTCACCGAGATTAAATATTTGTTTCTTGGGTGTACTGAACACCTCCAACCCTTCCGCTTTTGCCGGCGTATCAAACACTGATTTCGCAGCGGGCTTAAACGCGGTATGCTCAATTTCAATCTTTGGTGCCGCCGGTACCGATGTTTCTGCAGCTGGCTCTGTAGCTTTTATCGTACCAATATCAAACACTGAGTTTACCTGTTTATGTGTAGGTGTTACTTCCTTAGCCTCCGGCGATTTTACAGTTGGCGGCACTTGTGCCGGCGCAGTATCAAAAATTGAAGTTTTCACTGCTGCTGTAGGTTGCGGGGTAGAAACACCAAAAACTGATTTCAAAGTAGGCGATGATGAACCCCAGGCAGACTTCTCAGGCTGTGCATGAGGCGGAGTAGCTTGTGTATCACCCATCCCGATCCCGTCTTTTTTTGCAGAGTTCATCTGCGTTAACAACTCTTTTGCGGATAAAACCACCGTAGCACCACTCTCTGGAACTGCTGTACCAAACCCCTTTGATGCAGCTGGTGGCGGCGTTGCACCTACTGAAGGCGGGGTAAACCCCGACAATGTATCTGATAACTTCATAGTTTTTCCGTCACTCGACGGTATTGGCATTTTATCTGCCGATTTTACAGACGGCGGTGTTTCGACAGTATCCGTAACCGGTTTCTTGTTAATCATCCCCGGTTTTATAACAACCGTTGCATCAGAACTAAACCCCGCCGCTTTCTGAGGTTCAATATTAATCGTTCCCTCATCTGACTTCGCCAGAGTACCGATAGTACGGTCGATTGCGTCAATTAAATCATTTTTTTCAAACGGGTTAACCAAAAACTCAGTCACCCCGAGTTTAATCATTTCCTGTACCGCCGGGTCAGGTTTACTAAGAATAATAATTATGGGTACGGTTGCGATATTGGCATCCGCTTTTACACGCTGTACATACTTCACACCAGGCAAATCTTTAAGATCATTATCTGCAATAATAAGATCCGGCGATTCGGTAAACGCAAAACTTGCACCCATCTCGCCGCTGGTAGCTTCAATCAACGCAATATCTTTTCCGTGTAAAGACTTTTGAATATTCTGTATAACACTTTTATTATCAGTTACAGCAACAATTTTTTTTGGCATTAGAACAAACCTCCCAGACACTTTGTTGTTATTTACTATATTATAAATAGTTTATCAATATCGCTGCTTATGTGTCAACACTCACCTTATTACATTTTGACACTCTATCTTGATACCTACAAAACCTATACCCTTTAACACCAGTATCGGATCATAAACGCTATTACCTACAAACCTGAACAATTTACCCGCAGTACCGGTAAGCACAACTTTTATGTTTTTCCCGTATCGCTTCCTAAGTTTTTGCACTAAACCGTCAACTAACGCGCGATACCCATAGATTATCCCAAATCCAATACACTCTTTTGTTGATGATCCTATCCTTATTTTATGACCCACCCCAAATTTTTTCAGCTCAACCGTAGGCAACTGTGCTGTACTCTTAGGCAACGCACCCGCAGCGGTCTGCATCCCGGGTAAAATATACCCGCCGATAAACCGTCCTGTACTATCAACAATGTTAAATGTTAACGCCGTCCCAGCATCAATAACAATACATGGCGCACCGTATAACACCTTACCCGCAACAGCACCCATCAAACGGTCAATCCCGAGTTTATCCGAGTTTTTGTATCTCACCGGTAAAACAGTTGTTACAGAGTTCACATTAAGAATACGCAACTTAATATCTGTTGTACGTGAACACACGTTTTTAATTATTTTAGTCAATCCCGGAACTACGCTTGAAACAAAGACTGTCGCTGGTTTTGGTTTCATTTCACCCAATATTTTCTGTAAACGCGCAATACCTTTATTCGTCCGGAGTTCTTGGTTAAGTATCACATATTTATTAACAACTTTCTTTCCACGAAATTCAGCAAACGCGGTTTTTGTATTACCTACATCAATTGCAACAACTTTACTTAAGCTATTCATTTATCGGTAATATCCCTTCGCCCGGGTGTTATCCCCACAACTACGGGAAACTTTTCTATAACCAACTCGCGTACAGCTTCAGTCCCCAGTTCCGGATACGCAACAACACGGCATTTCTTTATGCACCTGGAATACAACGCCCCGCAACCACCAACCGCGATAAAATACACCGCACCATATTTTTTAAACGCGCTTTTTGTTTTATCAGAACGCCGTCCTTTCCCGATAACCGCGGCTATCCCGCGGGATAACAATAACGGAGTATACTCATCCATTCTCCCGCTGGTAGTCGGCCCGCAGGAACCTATAAGTTTACCTTTTAGCGCAGGGGTGGGGCCGCAGTAATATAACACCGCGCCTTTAAGTTTCAAAGGTATACGGCCACCATTCTTTAATGTATCAACCAACTTCTTGTGTGCAGCATCCCTGGCGGTATACACTGTACCGTAAAGTTCAACAACCTCTCCGGCTTTTAATCCCCGGATAACGTCTTTATTTAGCGGCAACCCAACTTTCCGCGGAGTGATCATAACACCACCTCGCCCGTACGATGGAGGTAACAGTTAATACTCACCGCCACGGGTAAGGACGCGATATGACACGGCTTTTGTTCAATAAATACCGCTAATGCCGTAACTTTCCCACCGAACCCGTGTACACCGATACCTGATTTATTAATCTCCCGGATAATATTTTTTTCCATTATTGCATAAACACTTTTACTGTTCTTGCTTCCTACTTTACGCAACAACGCTTTTTTCGACAGTACCGCCGCGGTATCCAAACACCCTCCAAGCCCAACACCCACCACTACCGGCGGGCATGCACTACTCCCAGCGAAACGCACAGCGTCAACTACATACTTCCCGACTTTTTCTTTTATATTACCTCCGGGGGTTAACATACACGCAACACTTTTATTCTCACTCCCCGCGCCTTTAACCAGTAAAGCTATTTTTACTTTATTCCCGGGAACGATCTCAATATGTACTGCGCCCCAATCCTTAACTTTTTCGAGAGGATTCCGTACCACAGGATCATTAATCACTGATTCTCGGAGCGAATACTTTTTTACAGCACGCGCAAGGCCGGTATTTACCGCAGCCTGAATACTACCGCCGGTAAGGCGTACCCCCTGCCCTAAATCAATGAACACTACAGGAAATCCGGTATCCTGGCATAACGGCACGCCATCTTTTTTTGCGATACTAATATTTTCAAGCATCAAAGAATAAATATACTTCTGCAGTTTACCTTTTTCAGTTAAAGCAGCACGCTTGAGTAATTCATAAATTTTTTTGCCGATACCACGGTTACACTCGCCATACAACCGCTCAACCGCAGCTGCTACTTTTCCTGTATTTATTGTCCGCATATACATAACCTCATCCTTAGTGCTTAAACCCTGTTTTTTTTGTTAATAATTATTACTGTCTCAAACCTGTAAGTATCTGCCCCCAACGGGATTCGAACCCGTGTTACCAGATTGAGAGCCTGGTGACCTAGGCCACTAGTCGATGGGGGCATATTATTTTTGTCAAAGTACAATATGATTATACAACTTTTTCAACTGTACGGCCTTCCTTTTTAGATGCAGGGCTCTTAGATTCTGATAGCTTCAGCATAAACTTAAATTCCGCACCGTGCTCCGGTTCGGATTCCACCCAAATTTTTCCGCCATGCAGTTCAACGATAGACTTAGCAATAGCTAAACCTAATCCTGTACCTCCGATTTGACGGCTGTACGAACTATCCACCTGATAAAACTTATCAAACACTTTATCCTTTTCTTCAACTGGAATACCTATACCTGTATCCTTTATTATCACACACACATAACTTCCCCGAGGTTCAGTCTTAACAGTAATCAACCCTCCCCGCGGTGTAAATTTTATGGCATTATTAATCAAATTATCCACTACCTGCCCAAGCCGCAGGCGGTCGCCAAAAACAAATATACCTTTCATTACTTCGGATTTTAACACAAGTTCCTTATCTTTAACCTGTGTAGAAAAGTTTTCAACCGCGCTATCAACCACTTCATACAAATCAATACTGCTTAACACCATTTTTAACTGCCCGGTTTCTATCCGTGAAATATCCAAGAGGTCATTTATTAACAAGCTCAAGCGTTCAATAGAATTTTCTACAATCATCAAAAACTTACGTTGCTGGTCATTAATCTCCCCGGCCTCCTCTTCCAACAACACACCGACAAAACCTTTTAACGCGGTCAACGGGGTACGCAGTTCATGGCTTACGATAGAGATAAACTCGTTCTTTACCTTATTCAACCGTTCCAGATCTTTATTCATATCCTGCAATCGCCCGTACAACCTCGCGTTTTCTATGATCACCGCCGCCTGATCCGCCAAGTGCTTTCCCAGTTTTACCATATCACGCCCGAACCGTCCTGTTTTACCGGACGTTATCTGCAAAACACCTATATTATGAGCTTCCACTGCCAACGGAAAAATCATTAACGCATTAACGTTTTCATTCAGCTGATACCCGTGACTTTTCGAAGATACCTGCGCATTATTTTCAACCACCGCTTTCCCTGTCCTGAAAACCTCAGCAGAAAAACTCCTGGCATCCGTACCTTCTTTTATATTTGCCCCACTCCCCTGGAGTTCAAGCTCACCGGTTTTATTGTTTAACAACAATATTGCGCAGTTATCCCCTTCAAACGAACGTGAGATTATCCCCAATATCTTCCCTAAAGTTTCCGACAGCACAGGGTCAGACTCAATAGACGCGGAAAGTTCATGCATGACATTGAGGTCATGGAGCCTCTGTTGCAGCTCCGCATACAATCTTACATTCTGTATCATCTCCGCCATCCAGGATATAAGGATTGACAGCAACCTCATGTCTTCCTGATTAAACTTATCCATCAATTTGTTTGCAACAACCAACAACCCTAACGGCTGATTATTCACCGATAAAGCTGAAAGAATAACGGATTCTATTTTTATAATATTTTCATACTCAGAAAACTGAATATTATCCTTTACCGGATCATTACTCATAAATGACTGGCCGGAAGAAAATATCGCAGAAGATACCGTTGACGCCTGGGTTTTTAGATTCACCATAACGCGGCTTACCTGATCATCAGTCAGGTTAAACCCCGACTTTTGAAGTTCCAACTTTTCTTTTTCCTGATCCAAAAGTAAAATCCCTACAGTTTCCACATTCAGCAATTCTTTAATCTTTTTTACAATAGTATCCATCATTGTCGGCAGGTCTAGTATAGCCGATGTATTAATTGCAAGGTCGTATAGAGTGTGTAACTGCCGTACGCGCTGAACAAGCCGATAATTTGTTTGGGATAACTCTTTAGTTGTGACTGAAACTTCGGTCTGTAATTTATTATTAGCCTCCTGCGCCTGTTCATACAACTTAGCACTGCGCAGCGCTTCATTTAAATACTCAACCAAAACCGTCATTTCGTTCACCATTTCTTTTGTGAAACCCTCTTTTTTACGGGAATATATAGCCACCAGGCCAAACGATTGACCCATAACTATTATCGGTAAATATACATATGAACCAATACCTTCTTTTATTAGTACATCATAGAGTACTTCATTCTTGTCTTCTGCAACGTTATCCACCTTTTCAACCGCCATTTTGTCAAGCGCAGCGCCTATGCGCCCTTCATCAACCCCAACCTTGTAGTTATCAACAAAATCAGGTGATAAATTTACGGATTTCCTTACCCTCACCCGCCCATCAACCGAAGCAGTAAACACAGCACAGGAAACATTGTCATAGCGCTGACATATAAGTTCCACCATTCTTGAAAATATCTCTTCAATATCAAGTTTTGAAGTCAGTACCCTCATCCCCCGCATAAGTGTCTCAATCGTATTCCTTGTTTCAGTGGAATAATCAAGTATTCCATTCACGTTCTGCATTAAATATCCGATTTCATCGCCCGAATATTTCTTTATTCTACGCTGACCATCTCCTTTGAGGTACGCATCGATATCTTCTGCCGCCTGGATAACAGTATCCGATATACTGAATTTAAGAACAATAAACATTATGACTGCAAGAATTATGAGTGCAATAGCTGAGAGAAACAGCATTAATTGCATCTGAATAACAAAAAGGTCATGATAGAACTTCTCAAGCTTCAACCTCATCAGCACATTACCAACAACCGTACCGGAATCATTAACCGGGAAAGTAAAACTAAACTCGCGGGCAGCATGTTGCTGATGATTAATCTTATCAGCAACCAATCTATTATTTATATCAAATACCTTGAGCTCGCATACCGTATCCGGCGGAGCAAGCTGAGTTAATATATCAACAAGAATCTCACGTTCCTTAACAGAACCAGCATTATTACTTGCAGAGTTGATTTTTTTTAATAATGGCAGCACCTGCACAACAACTGAATTTCCTTTGTCAATCAACCGTGCGTTAATTTCTGCTTCAAACCTTCGATAAAAAAAGTTTGAAAATACTGTAATCACAATACCATCAACAAGAATCAACGGTATAATAGTCAGTACTAACAGTTTCCAGAAAAGTACCTGGCGGTGCTTCATTTGGTTAACTCACGATGCTTAATCAATGTAATATCCAGCGCAAGGTTTAAATACTTATATTCTTTCCCCAGTTCGTTAAACGGCATAAACTGCAGTGATATCCCTTCATCTTCCATCATTGCAGCAAGCAAATTTGAGAAATCGGTAACATTCATCTCAACATCCGGCGGCGGGCCAAGCACGATAGCTACTTTCACCTTATTTGTTTTGCATAACTCAATAAAGAACGCATAGTTTATCTTTCCAACCACAGGATACGCGCGTTCAAATATGCATTCTAACGCAAGTTTCAGTTTATGCTTTTTAATTACATCGCTAAATTTATTACGAACGGTTTCATATTCCTTTTCCTTTTTTTCGGGATAAAAATACGCAACTTCCACGACATTACTCACTCCGCTGGAACGTGAAGCTTGTTGAGGCTGCTGCGTCATCATAGGCATAGGCTTCATCTGCGGGATAGGTTTTACCGGTGGTGGCGGTGGCGGCGGCGGTACTTGTTGTTGCGGGACAGGTTGCGGCTGCCCAGGCGTTAAATTATATGGTATTCCCGGCGCAACTACATGCTGAACACTCGTCGGTACTTGCGGCGGTTGCGCTACGGGCTGTTGTTGTGGCGGCAGCGGCGGTTGTTGCTGCCTAAGTTCAGGCGCGATTGATACCACTCCCTGTCCTTGAGGAGCCTGTGGGATATTATACACCTGCGGAATCGGTGTCACTTGCCGGGGCACTTGTACGCTTTGAGGAGGATATTGTGGCAGAGGTGTATGCCCGGCCTGTTGTTTCAACATAAGTTCTTCTTCATCATCTGGTATTAAATCCTTAACCACGCTTTTTACAAGTTCCATATTTACTTCCTGCCCCGTAAGCGTAGCATACGCGCTGATACGTTTTAAACATCCTTCAAGCTCGCGGATATTTGACTTCAACTTACTTGCTATATACAACAAGATATTATCTTCCAAATTCAAGTTCTCAGACTCACCTTTTTTCTTTAGTATTGCCACCCGGGTTTCAAGGTTAGGTGATTTAATATCTGCAATCAGGCCCCATTCAAACCGTGAACGTATACGGTCTTCAAGCGACTGCAGCATCTTAGGTGGCCGGTCGGACGTCAGAACAATTTGTTTTCCGTTCTCATACAGGATATTGAAGGTATGGAAAAACTCTTCCTGTGTTGACTCAGATGTTGCGAGAAACTGTACATCGTCGACAAGTAACAAGTCAAGCATACGGTAATGGTCGCGAAACTCCTGCAATTTTCCCCGCCGGATCGCCTCAATCACTTCACCGGTAAATTTTTCGGTAGTAACATACATTATCCGTGTTTCAGGGATCCGTTTTTTTACGTAATGCGCTATTGCCTGCATTAAATGCGTCTTACCTAATCCCACCCCGCCATAAATGAACAGAGGGTTATATATTTTCCCGGGATTTTCCGCAACTGCCATCCCAGCGGCATGGGTAAACCGGTTATTCGGCCCGACAATAAATTCATCAAATGTATATCTCTGGTTTAACTGTAACGACCAAAACGGGTCATCGTCCTGGGGTAACGGTGTTGTAGATGTTGTTTTTGGCTTCAACTTTTGTTGCTGTAATTGCTGCTGTTGTTGTTGCGCCTGCCGTATCTGTACCCGCGCAGCATCCACCTGCGCCTGTGCCTGTGCATGTTCCAACTGCTGCTGTTGTGTCTGTAACTGTTGTATCTGCGCCTGTACCTGTGCTCGTGCTTGTGTTTCAACCTGCTGTTTTTCAGCCATCAGCTTCTGTACCTGCGCCTGGTATTCATCCTTAAGCTCCGCCATTGTACGGTCGCGTTCCTGCTTGATCTTTGCCATCATTTCTTCTTGGTTTTTCTTATCCTGCTCAAGCGCAACCATTTTTTCTTCCAACAACTTCTTCAACCCGTGAAGTTCATCTTCCTGTTGGCTGATATTTGTCCTTAACTGTTCACGTTCCTGTTCAAGTTTTTGTTTTTGCTCTACGCTCTGGCTGTCAATATTTTCTTTTTCCGACTTTACTTGTTTAATAAGGACATCATCTTTTTCCGATAATTTTTGTTTAAGCTCATCAATTTCTTTTTGCCGCTGAGTAAGTTCTTTCGTAAACTCGGTATGCTTATTTTTTATTACTTTTAACTCTTCCACTACCTTGGGATCAACCTGAGTAATAATATTAGATACCGCCGGCCGTGATGCTGGCGGAATATTTACTTCAATAGTATGCTTTTCTTCTCTATTCTTTATATCAACATTAATTGTTGTTGCAGGCACTGCTGTAAAAGGAGGTGCAGGAGGCTGTTGTGCAGCAGCAGAATACTGCGGCCCTGCGATGGATTCCAAAATTTTTTCAACACTTTTCCTTGTTTCTTCGTCAACACTGTAGATATGAAATTCCCAATTAAACCCCTCGTCTTTACACGGGAACGGCCTCCCGCAACTTCCCGGAAGTTTACGGATAATGCTCAATAGTTCCAAATCATCAGCGTTTAACTGAAGTTTGTACCTTTGAGCATCCCGCGCCGTAGGCGCTTTGACTAACCTCCAACGGGTTAACATTCTTTAATATTCAGCTCCTGTGCTTAGATTAATCTGCTGAGACAATAGTAACTCCTGATGACGTACCGATCCGTGTTGCACCGGCGGCAACCATTATCATTGCAATCTCACGGGTCTTCACTCCGCCTGATGCTTTTACGCCCATCTCTTCTCCCACAGTTTTACGCATTAGTTTAATATCTTTCTCAGACACACCGCTGGTACCAAACCCTGTGGAGTTTTTAACAAAATCCGCACCTGCTTCTTTTGCTAACTTGCACGCATAAACCTTTTCATCATCTGTGAGATAACACGTTTCAAGAATAACTTTCAGGACCAACTCCCCCGCTGTTTCTTTTACCGCGCGGATATCTTCAAGTACATAAGCATACTTCCGCGATTTCATCGCGCCTATATTCATTACCATATCCACCTCATTAACGCCTAAAGAAACCGCGTCTCTTGTTTCTTCCACTTTAGCTTTTGTAGTTGTTGCACCTAAAGGAAACCCGATGACAGTACAAACCTTCACTTGTGACCCGTGCAAGAACCTTTTCGCCGCGGATATATTTGACGGGTTAACGCATACACTAAAAAAACCATATTTTTTTGCTTCCTCACACAATTTCGCGATATCATCTTCCGTAGCATCGGCTTTTAAAACCGTGTGGTCTATCATTCTGGCAAGATCCGCGTTACTCATCCGTTCTATATACTCCTTAAACAAACGTTTAATAAAATATTATTTATGCCACTGATGGCCAAAAACTCTTTAATGTGCGCATAAGGTACCGCACTAAACCATCAAGTGTTCCTTGCAGGTCAAGTCCTTCATACACATAATTATTTGACCATATAACACTACCGGTCTGAGTATCGATCATATTCGCCGACACACCTACGGTAGCGTTGGAGACCAAGATCTCACTTTTTCCTTCCACCCCGAACGCCGGCCCGCGGCCATAAATATTCGATCCTGGAATCTCAGTCAGCTGCGACGATACATGCACAACTTTTTGGGTATTAGGACTATTATCTTCCCCTAGATACACGAGATACTTGCGGTCCGGCTGAAACTCAATAACACTGCCGGTGATCAACACAGTAACCCCTGCAAGCCGCGCATTAGTAAGTTCATCCCCTGTTTTTGTGTTAACAATTTTAACATCCACGCCTTTGCTCAACAGGTACCGTACAAACGCATCCTGCACAATTTTACCGGATGAAGACACACTACCTGACGGTGTAAATTCTGTAATTCCAACCGACTTTATCCCATTAAAATTATAATCCTGCCGTATCCCCATTGTATACTGCCCGGTACAGGAAAACTGGAATGTAACCGCGATAAAACAAAAAATGACTAGTATTTTTTTCATTTAATATACCGTAAAACTATTTCTGCCCGGGCTTCGTTTGTTCAGCTTCAAACTTAGCCTGGTTATAATGCTTTTCCGCAAGTTCCCGTGTTTTCTTATCCTTTGTCAATCCGGCAACTTTTAACCACTGTTCTGCTGCCTGCTGCCAGTTACCGTTTTTGTCGTATACCAACGCCAGAGAATACCTTGCCGCTAATGATTCCACCTGTGCTGCCACTGCCAACTCCAAAAACTTTTGTGCTAGCGCATACTCACCGGTATGGGTATAAACAATCCCTAATCCCAGTGTTGCCTGAAAATTTCCAGGGTCTTTTTCCACAACTTTCTTAAACTCTTCTATAGCTTTAGCATACTGCCCGGTATTTGCATACCCAACTGCAGCCTGCACAAGTTCAGGCGTATCAACATCTACGCCCGCGCAATACTGCCCGGGAAATGTTAACACAAAAATTGAGAGTAATACGATCCTGACATTTTTTTTCATTTTAAACATACACTCCATAAAATATTTATTTTAATTTCTTACACCTTTGCTGTTCATACTCTGCAATTTTATTAATCCGCCTCTCATGCCTCCCACCGGTAAAACCTGCAGTGAACCATGTATCAACAATTTTTTTCATATCTTCAATTGACGTAAAATCCGCGGATACAACCAAAACATTAGCATTATTATGCTCTACCGACCTCTGTGCTGCGAGTGGAGTAAGGCATAATGCCGCACGTATACCATCAACCTTATTTGCAGCGATACTCATCCCTATACCTGACCCACAAACAAGTACTCCGCGGTCAGCAAGTTTTTTTGATACATGTTCCGCTACGACAAACGCGTAGTCAGGGTAGTCACATGATTCCACGCTATTCGTCCCCGCGTCGGTAACATCAAAACCTTTTGTGCTTAAGTACTTCCGTAACTCATTTTTTACCGCCACCCCGCGATGATCAGTACCAATAACAATCTTCATTTCCTCATTAGTACCCGTTATTCCTTGCATTCAAGTTTTGTGATAAGCTCAACCTTATCTCCGTTAACCAACCCGCAGCCATTAGCCTCATCGGTATCTATATGGCACTCAAGTGCCATATCTGAACGTACACGGCATACTACATCAGCAAAGATTGTCTCCCTTCCGGTACCAATCCCGGCTTTCACCCAAACCAGCTGTTTATCCTTAATCCCAAATTTCTCAGCATCCACCGGGGTAAAATGCACATGCCTTTTCGCTATAACACATCCTTCATTGATCACAACCTCACCCTTTGGCCCGACAAGTTTTATCTTAGCCGACCCATTAAGATCTCCTGATTCACGTACCGGTGGGTTTACACCAATAGAAATAGCTTCGGTCTTTGATATTTCCACCTGTGTTTTTGATCGTACCGGGCCAACAACGCGTACATCCTTAAGTTCACGTTTTGACCCTACTAAATTAACCTTTTCCTTAGCTGCGAACTGTCCCGGCTGAACGAGGTCACGAATATTTGTCAACACCGCTCCTTTACCAAACAAAATTTCAAGATCCTGTTGTGACAGATGCATGTGGCGGTTCGAAATATTAGCTAAAATCAATCTTTTTTCATTCACCATAAAAACCTCTCTGCGTCTTTCCAAAAAAAATACTATATTTTAAACTTCACGATTTGCGCAAACGAATCCGCTTTCAAACTCGCTCCTCCGACAAGGCCGCCGTCAATATTCGCTTGTGACATAAGATCACCAATATTTTCAGGTTTCACTGACCCGCCGTAGAGTATACGCATACTTTCAGCAGTATTTTTGTCATAAAGTTTTTCAAGTACACCGCGGATAAATTTATGAACTTCCTCAGCTTGTGCAGGCGTTGCGGTTTTCCCAGTCCCGATCGCCCAGACAGGTTCATACGCTATTACAAGCTTCCTTGCATCTTCCGCAGATAATCCCGCAAGCCCGCCTGCTGTATGTGATTCCACAACGTTGAAAGTATTACCTTTCTCGCGTTCCGCCAATGTTTCACCGACACACATTATAGGTATCAATCCCGAAGCAAGCGCAGCCTTAACCTTTTTATTTACAGTTTCATTAGTTTCACCAAAATACTGCCGCCGTTCAGAATGACCTATAAGCGTGTGGGTACACCCTACATCCTTTATCATCTGAGGTGACACTTGACCGGTAAACGCACCTTCTTTTTCCCAGTAAACATCCTGTGCGCCGATCATAACATTACTTCCCTTGGTGACCTTTACGGCTTCCACTAACGACGTATAGACCGGGCAGATAACGATCTCGGCATCTTTAACATCCGCAACTTTTGCTTTAAAATCATTGAGCATAGCTGCTGCTTCACTCACTGTTTTGTACATCTTCCAATTTCCGGCAATTAACGGTTTACGCATATTTTTCCCTTTCTACAACACTCCTATCCCTGCCTTTATACTATAAAGAACCAAAATAATACCTATGTATCGACAACACAACACATCCCGTTTAACACAACAACTACGGGCATGATCCAATAACAATTGCAGGCCCCTGGGCATATTTTACCCAATTCATACATTTTTAAGGACCAATATACTTATATTATAAATAAAAATACAAGTAAAAGACAATAAGATAAACAAAAGAAGGAGGAGACGCTAATCCTTTATTTCGACACTGCTTATACCCATTATGACCTCAACTTCGGCCAACATACACCTTGCATCAACCATAGTTTTATCCAACCCCAGTGTTATTGACAAATTTTCCCTGGCTTTACGGTAATCACCCCGTTCCATATCCCTAACTGCTGTTCTATAATACTTCTCTGCGCGGTTTTTATTAGTTTTGTCCATGGCATGATAGTTTGCAAGATCTATGTATAAAGAAACGCTAGGGACACGGGACTGGAGTTTACGAAAAATCTTAGTTGCTACGACAATATCATCTTCGAGATAATACTTCACAGCTTTTTCGAACTCTGCTTTATCACCGTCATCTTCAATACTTTCGTCGATAAACCTCTTCAACTGCGAATTGATTTCCTTATAAACATCCTCTGCTTCCTGATGCTCCGGATTGATCACTAACGCGCGTTTTGCTTCGTATAACGCTTCCAATAAATTTCCCCGGGAAAGAAACGCTAATGCGCGTTTACAAAACTCATCCGGCAGTACCATCAATACTTCTTCCCGTTTCTTCTGTATCTCATCTATTTTCAACTTTAACCCTTCGACATCACTATTTTGCGGGCACGCGCTCATACACGCTTCCAGTAACTGGTTAGCTTTTTCATAATCCCGGTTTCTATACGCCTTTTTTGCATCCTTAAAATCTTCCAGTGCTCGTCCACTGAGCTTACTATCCCGTTTAACAAACTCTTTCCTCGTTTTTTCATATAACTCCGCTAACTTCGCATTCTTCCAAGCTTGTAACGGTAATTTTTTCATATCGTAATTATATCCGAGCCCGGAATTAAGCATACTTCTCAACACCACCTGAGCAGCATCTCTCTTTCCACTGTCTACAAACATCATAGCTTTTAAAAAATACGCTTTGATTTTCAGTTCCATCCCAACCGCCGGTGAAGAAATGATTTTATCAAGCTCACGCAACCCTTCTTCCGATTTACTCTTAGCAATAAACTCCACTGCCTGTTTAAGTGTTTGATCACCGGGTTCCGCGTGAATGTTTATACCCGAAAAAACAGTAACTATGAATGATATAAAAACAATAAAATACTTTACTTTGTTCATGAACACTACTCTCACCTTATTACTGCTCAACTATGTTGGCAGTAATAAATATTGTTAATTCCGTCCGCCCGGTTTCCTTACTATATTTTTGAAAAAGATACCCGATATACGGAATATCGCCCAGCAACGGCACTTTATACTGAGTCTTTGACTCTGTCACTCGTATCAATCCGCCGATAACCGCGGTCTCACGGTTCTTCAGCATAAACGTTGTTGCTACCTTGCTGGTATTAATGATTGGCACATTTCCCAGTGACTCGCCGGTACGAAAACTTTGTTCAGGTGTAACATTCAATACTATTGTACCATCCCGGTTTATCTGCGGTTTCACACGCAACTTTATTCCTATTTCCTTAAACTGCGTGGAAACCATTGTTTTCCCGTCTTCAGTCTGAGTTTTTTCTTCATAGGGCACTTCATCCACAATATGTATCGTCGCTTCTTCGTTGTTTAAAACCAGCAGTTTCGGGTTACTCAACACATTCGCCCCGCCATTCATCTTCATCGCTTCGATCAACGCATCAACGTTGTATCCATCCTGTATAATATTGAACTTAAACTTCGCGCTTGCGGACAACCCCGGTGTAAATGTCTGCTGATAAGTCCCATCCGGAGTGATAGCAGCAGGCAGGAGGTCGTAGTTCTGCCCTAACCCGCTCAAAATCTTCCTCCGTTCAAACTCCAACGGATTCTGCACAAAAGTACCCATGCGGTAAAGATTGGAAATATCAATACCCCATTTCATTGCAGTATCGGTTTTTACATCAACAATTTTTGCTTCCAGCAACACCTGCATAGTCGGGATATCAACCATTTTTAATAACGCGCCTATCTTATCAATATTATCCGACATATCGTTAACGATAAGACAGTTTGTCCGCTCATCCGCGCTCATAGTTCCTCCGCGGGTAAGTTTTGGCGTTAATACAGCAACCAAATCCTTTGCCGATGCGTAATTCAGGAAAAAGGTTTGTGATACCGTTGTTACAGTTCCCTCCGCCTTACTTTTAATAATATAAATATCTGTGCTAGGCTGTTTAACATAATACAAATCATAAATATCAAGCAGCGCGTCAAGCGCCTCGTCTATAGTGACATTCTTTAGGTTAATAATAACTTCTTTTCTTGAAAGCTGCGCATCGGTAATAAACTTTCGGTTACCTTTTGCACTTAATACATCAAGCACAGTTCCGAGCATTACTGATGAATTAAACCCCAGCGTAATTTTTTCTTCAGCCGCATAACTCATAGGTAAGCACATCATTATCCCTAATAATACAGCTAACGCTTTTTTCACGGTTAGTTTCTCCTTATTTAAGTTCTATCTCAAACACTTCTCCATCCCACTCACACAATATTGCCTTATCAAGTATTTTATGAATCTTCACACCCTTAACCATATCGCCTTCTTTTAATGTTACATCATTCACTACAGCCAATGGTTTCACGGGATCCCAGATAATACCCTGTAACGACAAACTAGGCTTCTGCGGGCTTGATTTCTGCTGTTGCTTCCTTTGCTGTGACGCAACCGCATAAATTGTATTAGCAAAATACAGCGGATCTTTAACCGCATAAAATTTTTGTACCTGCTCACTTTGTCTTTTTACAATAGTATCTTTTGTTTTACTAATAACTTCCCGTAAAGTATTAACATTACTCAAATCAACGCTATTCACTACATCGGCGTTTGCAGCAGCATTCGTTGACAACATTATTGTAAACGCATTCAGTACAACACCATGCTTTTTATTTTCTTTCCCGCTTTCAATAACCAACCTGTTTATACCCCAGAAATACTGGTTTTTTTCAAGTAAACTTATGAAATCACCTATCTGCTGATAATTAGCGTCGAACGCCAACTCCCATGTTTTTATATCAGGATTCACCTGATTTATTGGATTATTCGGGTCAACCATTACATCAGGCACCAGCGGGTTGATCCTGTTCAACTTAATCCCTGCCTGTTTGCAGAGAACACCCATTTCCTTTAAAAACACAGACTCTATCTTTTCATCCGGAATAAGGTAACTCCTGAACTTATCAACAATACGCTGAATTTCACCTTGTTCATTTTTAATTGATTCAGAATCTTGTTCCAGATATAATGATTTATAAATCTGTAGATCACTATCCTTAACCTTGATTTTTCTCTGCAGGTCATCAAGTTTTTTCCCTGCAGGGTTAAGAATTATTATTACAACTAACAGTATTACAACAAGGTATGACCCGGCAATAATCCCTATAGTTTTCAACCACTTTATTTGGAACTGATTAAAATTCATACCATACCGCCATTATTCTCCAAGTGGCACCGATATCCTGAACAATTTAGCATTATCTTTCAACACAATTTCTTCCTGCGATTCAAGCTTAACCCCGGGTTTGAAATACTTACTTTTTTCTAATGAATCCATATACTGTTTAACCTGGCTCAACTCTTCACCATCCTTTGAACTTACCGCAACTTCTAACAACATATTCTTACTCTGTTTTTCAAACGAAATTTTTAATATACACATTTTTTGAGGAAGCAATAACCCGAGTTCCTGTATTCTGCCCGCCAGAACAATCCGTTCGTTCAAAACTTTTTCCACGTTTTGCAGCTGCTGCGCCTGTTTTGACCAGGTGGAAATAAGCTCCCCGATATTAAGATTACTTTCGTAATCCTTAATCTTGGTTTCAATCACATTCCTTTTCTTTTCACACGCAACCAGCTGGATATTTAATGATATAAACTGGTATATCACCACAAGCAAAATCGATACACCTACCGCCATCACAATCTGTGTATACCAAAACAACTGTTTTTTTACATCCGGCGACATTATCTCGTCACGGATAAGATTTATGTTATACATACATTACTTTTCCCGCAGCGCCAGCCCGAATGCTATGCTTATGAATGACGCTAATTCTCTATTCCACTTACCTTCCAGCCTGAGCAACGATTGCCAGCGGTTAACCCTCATATGCAACGCTTCTGAAAGCAGCATATCCAAACCTTCCATATTAGCAGTCCCGCCGGTCATAAGGATTTTGTCTACACTTTTAACAATTTTCTGTGTTGTACAATACTCTATAGCCCGGTAAACAGCTTCTACCAGGTCAGCGGTACTGTTTTTCAAAACACTCCTCATATCCAACGCGTTTTTACTCCATAAAGGCGGCTGTTCCTTTATACTTTCCGCTTTCTCATAAGTAATCTTTAACTGTTTCTGTACCTCAGCCGTAATATTTTTACCGCCAAAATTAGTATTTTTTGAGAATCCCAGGTTACCCCGGTCCAATACAATAATATTCGTCTGGCTATGCCCGACGTTCAGTAGTAACACTGACTGTTTTTTACATTCCGGCGCAACGGCAAACAAACTGTTTGCCAACGCCAAATTATCCACGTCTACAATTGCCAGGTTCAAATTCGCAGCCTTAACAATTTCTTTCTGCCTTTCAACCAACTGTTTTGGTGCACCGATGAACAACACTTCAATTTTTTTACCATCCGGCTTTCCTAACACCTGGCAGTCTATTTTCATAGTATCCAACGGCACAAAAGTTACCTGTGCAGCTTCAAGCTTAACCGCTTCTACCACCTCGTTATCCGGCAATGCGGGAATAAGAAATTTACGGACAAGTACTTGTCCGCCGCCAATGGAGACTGCTACATCTTTTGTAACAAACCTGTCGGACTTCAACATTTTCTTAATTGCATTAATAATCACATTATCGAGTTTTTCGGGTTCAAGATTAACCGGGAGCTCATACATAACAGCCGCAAGGATGCGATACTCATCCCCAACTTTTTGCGCCTGGCACATCTTTATGTACCTCGATCCAATGTCAATACCTATCATACAATAATTAAATCCTTTTCATCGGTTCTTCCCACCACACAAACGGTTTTACTTCAAAATACCGCGGGAAATACGGTGGTTGCCTATTAAGCACACGTTTGTCATACACAAAATTTTTTTTGTACCCAGTCTTTAAATCTGACGCGTACGACGATGCATACGCCTGGCCGACACAACTTCTTACACCCTGTATCAACCCTCCTAAGATATCTATTTCACCCTTAATCCCGACATATCCTGCTGTAGGATTAGTCGGCGGTTTAAACTTTGTATCCCACCCATCAGCCCAAAAACTTTTGTAAGTCATCATTATCGCTTGAATAGCCACCTGATTTTCCGATACCGGAACATTTACAATAATATCATTACTCGCAACTAAACCCAGCATTCCTTCGCTACTCAACGTGTTTGTATCAACATTAATACTACCGGTAACAAACATTTTACCATTAGCCGCTGAAGAACCGGAAGACACTATTGTCAAATACCTCTGAAGTTTCGTCACTTCTCCAGAAATGTTTTTATTACTCTTTATCGTAACATTACCGGTTACAAACACTAACGCCGCGCTAGTACTAGCCTCTGATGGTATAGGCCATGACGCACCGTTATGCGTTAAGTAAGTATTATACAAAACAATATTCTGATCCCCAACAAGAACCAGCCCACTTTTTGTCTGCGCAACACTTTTTAACCGTGCCAGGTTCCAGTCTTTAAACATATTTATACGGTCAACTTTTGGGTATAAACCCGATGGCAGATTAAGCGGATCACCGGTCCCGCCATCTGTCCTGCTTTGTTTACAATTAAAATAAAATATATCCGATGACGTGGACACCTCATACCGTCCAGTCAACAAGTTCTTACTGAACTGCGGCTGCCCGCAGATACTTAATTCGTCATTAGAATGTACCGGCCCGCTAAAAATATCCGCTGTAGTTGTCCAAATTCTATCCTTCCAGTTATTTCCCAGATGTGTCGCCCCGCCGGGATACTCCATATCACTAAAAAACGCGAACCTCGCAAAATTAACAATTTTTATCCTGGCTTTAATAACTTTAATAACATTACCCACCGAACCGGATGAGGTTACCACATACAGTTTTTCCACTTTCCCTGAATTCCCGCTGTCGGGCACAATTGACACGCTATACTTTCCTTGTGCCGCAGCCGGGATGGGTTCGAATATAACCTCGCCGTTAAAAGGATTAATTTCACCCGCAACCTTCTGATCCTGAGACAAACACTGTAACCACGACTTAGCGCGTTCAAACCCTGCTTCCGCAACGTATAAAGCACGGTAACGCTGAACTTCATCCTGCACAAATATTCGTTCATTACTGGACATATAAAGAAACGCCAATCCCGTAAGTGAAAGTATCACATTAAATATTATTACCAGAATTAATACTACGCCTTTGTTATTTTTCACAAAACCATACATACCTACGTAAATTTATTCCTAAACTGAACCACAAAACTTGTGTTTAAACTCACCGCACCGCCGCTGCTCATATCTGTTACCTTCCTCTGTGTGAAATTAACCTGAGCGCAATCAGACCCCGGCATGAGTACAAACTGCAACGTTACCACGTCTTGCAGCAAGATCAGCGTACTTCCCGTAGCTACTGAATATAACTCAATATTTGTACCGTTTTGCCTGATAGTTTCGGTATCACCGTATATTGTCCATACCCGTATCGCACTTGCGGGAGTACCCACATATACCGACGTTGCTTTTCGTAACTCACGTTCAATCATCAACCTACAGTACCGCGAGTCAGCATCCTGGTTAATAGTTCCTCTCCCTTTTTGCCAAGAAAGCTGTGTCTGTATCAATATCATACCGATACTAAAAACAATAAATGAACTGATAACTATTGTTATCAGCAATTCTATCAACGTAAACCCTGACTCGCGCGCGTATACTTTATTCATCTACCCTCGTCAAAACTTAGCTTTTAATGTGTTCAAACTAACACTTTTTGTTATACTACCATTAGCGGTCCAGGTCACTGTCACCGACAAAACCCTATACTCATCATTTTCCGTCCCTATCTTAACCCGTGAACTAAACTGCCGGCTGAAAGTAACGCCATAACTACTATGCGTAGTATTACTTGAAACAGGAATACCTGTATAATCTAACGACCGCATATACTCCAGGTGATCTTTTGCTAACTGCAACGCATATGTTGTATGCTTCCCTGCAGCGGTATCCTTATGCCCAAACGAAAAAAATGATAACCCAAACAATAGGCTTATTGCAAGTATCACTACCGATACCATTACCTCAATTAAAGAAAACCCACCCGTTGTTTTTGACGTATACACAACCCCCTGTTTTTTCAAGTACAACTATTATTCTTACAACCCAGCAGTAGTTGTTACCGGCGCAGCTATCGGTGTTGCGGTCATAGTCACAGCGATTCCAGCTGCATCGCCTGTACCGGCTGTTGTTGCGGTGAATGAAGCGTTATCCCCGGTCAACCCGTTTACTGTTATTGTAAACGACGTAAAATACTTATTACCCCTTGCATCAACGCCAAGTGCAGCACTATTACTTGTTGCCGGTTGTGCCAAATACCTGTTAGCTTCCGTAAAATACGCTTTCTGTGCTGAAAGTATTGCCCCAAGCAACGCGTTACCTTCCGCAGCCATTGCACGGCGGGTATAATTACGGTAACTCGGCACCGCGATAACCGCAAGGATGCCTATAATAACCAGCACCACTACCAACTCAATCAACGTAAACCCTTTTGAATTCTTCTTCAAGTTCATCATAACAATTCCTCCTATAAAAACAAATTTTTCTGCCAGAATGTACCATACTTTTTAGCGTTTTTCTTACATTCCGCTCCCTCCTCCAGTTGCCATCGCAACTTTGAATATTGGTAAATACAACGCTATCACCACGAGCCCCACGAGAAAACCCAGCATAATAATCAGGATCGGTTCTATTATAGAACTCATCCCGGCTACAATAGCATCAATTTCGCTATCATAATAATCCGCTATAACATCAATCATTTCATCCAGCTGCCCTGTTTTTTCACCTACGGCCACCATACGGGTTGCCATCTTAGGGAAAATAGGTAATTGCCCCATAATACTTGCGAGGCTTGAACCTTCCACTATACCTTTGCGAATATTATCAATATTTTGTTCCAACGGCAAATTATTAACTACGCGCGACGCTAAATCCAGTGCCATCACCACATCCACACCGCTACGCAATAATGTTGCTAATGTCTGAAAAAAACGGGTAAGCAACGATTTTGTTATGATATCCCCTGCAATAGGTAACTTAAGTTTAATACTATCGATAACAAATTTTCCCGGTTTTGTACTATTAATCATTCTATACCCGACGATTATCAATACGATAAATATTATCACCAGCCAAAAATTCTTTATCAAAAACTCGCTGGTACCCATCACAATCTGTGTTGGTAACGGCAATTCCGCCCCTACCGACGCGAAAAGTGATTTAAACTGCGGGACTATGAATAACACAATACCCAGCAATACAACCACAAAAAAACCGGTTATAAACAAGGGATACGCACTGGCAGCCTGAATTTTGCGTTTGAGCTTCATAGAATTTTCTAAATGCAACGCCAGGTCTTTCAGTATTTTTCCCAGCTGCCCGCTTTCCTCACCCGCAGCGATTATTGATATAAAAACCTTATCAAACACCTTGGGATGTTTCTTCAAAGACGCAGAAAAGGTTAATCCTCCACGGATATCATTCGCTATATTTTTCAATATACTCCTAAGTTTTGCGCTTACCGTCATATCTGCGAGGTCATCCAATGCTTCAATAATAGTAACCCCGGCGTTAATCATTGTTGCCATCTGCCTACAAAAAATTGTAATATCCTGCTGTTTCACACCGCCGTGTGATACAGCTTCTTTTGCAGTTTTCGCACGCGACTTCGCGCTTTCACCTTTTGCTTCGTTCACAACGATTTGCGTAAACCCCTGGTTTTGCAGAGCGTTAACGACGTCCTGCGAAACCACCGCGTACTTAACACCTTCCACATTCGCACCGGCCGTGTCTTTAGCTTTGTACGTAAACTTTGGCATACCTTATTTTCTTCCTAACATTTTCATAAGTTCATTTGGCCTCGTAGTTTTCCCTAATGCTATATCCTGATCAATTTTTCTTTCCATTATCAGCCTATATAATGTTTGGTTCATAGTACTCATCCCTATCTGAGTACCCAACTGTATCTGAGAATACATATGCTCAACCTTATTTTCGCGGATAATATTCTGTATTGCCGGAGTGGCAATCATAACCTCCGTCGCTAATACCCTTCCCATATTTTCATCTAATGAAGGCAGTAGCATCTGGTTTATCACCCCGGCCAGAGTAAACGATAACTGTTTTATCACCTGTACCTGCTGTTCCGCTGAAAAAACGTCTACTATCCTAGTGATTGACTCACTCGCATCGCCGGTATGCAGTGTCGCTAATACCAGATGCCCGGTTTCCGCTACGGTCAATGCTGATGCTATAGTTTCGAGGTCACGCATTTCGCCGATCAATACTACATCCGGATCTTCACGCAATACATACCTTAACGCTGACGAAAAACTTATTGCATCAGACCCGATCTCACGTTGATGCACCAAACTATTAATATTATGATGCACGTATTCTATCGGATCTTCAAGCGAGATAATATGGCATTTACGGTTCTTATTAATAAAATTAATCATCGCCGCCAGTGTTGTGCTTTTTCCCGAACCAGTCGGGCCGGCTACTATCACCAACCCGTTTGAAGTATTACAAAAATTAGTCAACGGCCCTATTGGCAGAGATAATTCCTTAAATGTAGGAATTTCAAGTTTAAGCCTGCGGATCGCAGCTGTAATGGTTCCGCGTTGCTGGTATATATTTGCGCGAAACCGCCCGAGGTTTTTAAACCCAAACGCAAAATCCAACGATTTTGTTCCTCTGAACTCCGAGATTTGCGATTCTGTCATCAGGCTAAATAATAACCGTTCACAATCTTCTTGCTCCATTACAGGGAACCCGGTTTGTTTTATCACTCCGTTAATCCGCATATACGGGCTAGTCCCAACACCGATATGTAAATCCGACGCGTCGACTTCGAGCATAAAATTACACATTGTTTCTAATAATACATTATGTTCCATAAAAAACTACTCAAGCTCCTTTATCGACGTTACCCGTAACACTTCCTCGATTGTAGTAATCCCCTGCGCAAGCTTCATAATAGCCATGTCACGCAGTGAACGTAACCCTTCTTTCCGTGCCTGTTCTTCAATTTCTATATCATTGACTCCGGTTACAATCATTTTCTTTATTGGCAAGGTAATCCGCAACATTTCATAAATCGCGATTCTTCCCTGATATCCCGTACCGTTACAGTTATTACACCCTTTCCCATGATAGAACATTATAGTCCCAAGCTTATGTTCCCCAAGGCTTTGTTGAATATTCTCGGGTACATCTTCCTCTATCTTACAATTCTTACATATCCTGCGGACAAGCCGTTGCGCGATAATTAAATCCATCGCATCTGCGATGAGATACGGTTCGATCCCCATGTACTTCAACCTACTCAACGTACTAACCGAATCATTGGTATGCAGGGTAGAAAGCACTAAATGGCCGGTAAGCGCGGCTTGTATTGCGATCTCCGCGGTTTCTTTATCACGTATTTCACCGATCATAATAACATCAGGGTCCTGTCTTAGTATTGAACGCAATACAGCTGCAAATGTAAGCCCGATATCCGACCGTACGCGTACCTGGTTGATACGTTTCATCTCGTATTCAATTGGATCTTCAACAGTAATAATATTACGTTCCGGCTCATTAATACGATTTATCCCGGCATATAACGACGTAGTTTTCCCGCTACCGGTTGGGCCTACGACTAAGATCATCCCATGCGGTTTAGCTAAAACACCGGTATAAATCCCCATTTCTTTTTCAGTAAACCCGAGATCAGTCAGTTGCAATGACACGCTTGATTTATCAAGGATACGCATCACAACTTTTTCACCGTAATTTGTCGGTAATGTAGATACGCGCACGTCAATACCTTTATTACCTATCTTAACTTTACACTTACCATCCTGAGGCAACCGGCGTTCCGCAATATCAAGTGATGCCATAATTTTTATACGCGAAATTATTGCGGAGAAAAACTTTTTTGGCGGCGGGGCAATATTGTAAAGCTTACCATCAAGCCTCAACCTCAATATCATTTCATTTTCCTGTGGTTCAATATGTATATCACTAGCTTTTTTGCGGATTGCTTCAAGCATAAGCGAGTTCACGTATTTAACTACCGGCGCATCTTCCGCGTTATACTCTTTACCGTCATCCAGTGAGTCATCCTTAATATCCTCTTCACCGCTGCTAACTTCCACAGTACCAGCCTGTTCTTCTAACCCACTGAGGCCGGTATAGCCGGTGTAATACTTAGCAATTGATTCTTTAATATCCTTTTCAGTTGCCAGAACTACTGATACTTTGCAGTTGGTAAACACTTCAATCTCATCAATCGCCATAAAATTACCGGGGTTTGACATTGCAACAGTAAGGTTGTTATTGTGTTTTACAATAGGCAGCATCAAGAACTTACCCACCATTTTTTCAGGGACACTCTTTAACAACTCCTCATCAATTTTTACATCCGGCAGTTTTATATAGGTAGTTCCGTACTGTTCCGCAAGAGCGTTGTAATAATCTTCTTCCTTAATATACCCTAACCGTATTAAGACCAAACCAATATCTTCCTTAGTTTTCTGTGCTTCACCCTGTGCGTAAGTAATATGGTCCGGGGTAAGCAATCCCCATTCTAACAAAATATCTGTAATACTCTTCTTTTTACGCATCGGTTCTAACGGCATACAATAACATCCTCTCTGCTACTTAATTGACGCCCGACGTATCTGCGGTTCCATTAACTCTGTCTTAATTGTTGACGGATAATACACGGTTTCGCTTAACAATAACAACGCGAACGCAGTCCCTAGGGACGGTTTTGTTGCACTACTATCTGTGTATCCCCAGTTATCCACCCAGTAACCGTACCCTCCGCCGCCGGTGGGTTGCTGCATCTTTAAAATAAAATTTGAAAAAACATCTTCCCATACAACCGCTGTTCCACCCGATTGCGAGACAGAATTACCCGTAGCGCCTGTACGCAGAATACCGTTATTAATCCCGCCTTTAACATAGTTATGCAACCTTAACGATTTCATTATGCCATACATATTGTATAGCCCTCCGCAATACGCGGGATTACTCGTGCATGTTGTTGACGGCCTAAAAGAATTCGCATAAGTATCAATCCTGGGATTGTCCCACCACCGGCCAAGAAAATTTATTGCGCCCTCAACGCGGCTGCAACTATTAGCCGGTGCGGTTTTATTAAGGGTACAGTCCCGTGCAATACTGTTACACCATGAAGTGTTACAAGCGCAAGCAACCACTGTGGTAGTGTCAAGTGATATATAAAAAAGTGTCTGTAACAATGCAGAAGTACCTGTTATCCAATAATCCTCTTCATCAATCAGCGTAGATGGTATTGCTAAATGCGCAACGGTTGAGTACGATGTCACTGGCGTGTTATGACGAAAATAATAAAACCCGCCGCCGTCATAATTCGGTGTTCCGCCACCCTGCCATTGTAATGATCTAATGACAGATTGTGTACCATAACCACCCTGCATCAACCTATTTTTTACCCATACCGGCGCCTCTATACCCCAAATATCTTCAATTGCTGATAATCCCAACACAATCCACTGTGTAGCTGAGAGGTCCGGCTCATCCTGTGGATCATTTGCGAGATATCTCCACCCGGTTGGGGTACTTACATCTATCTCCGCCCAAGCTGCCCAATCCACAGCGTCTGATAAAACATGCGAAAAATACATCAATGTATTAGAAGAACCAACATGAACCTGCGAACTTACCCTGATAGGATTATACGCAGCGCCAAGGGTAAGCATACAGATACCGTGTTCATAAGTATGATGGCATGCCTTATTAGAAAACCTTACCATCTTGCCATTACTGTTGATATCCGATCCATACCCCGCACCTGAGGAAAAAGATTGAGAATTCAGGATAACAGCATTTTTTAGAAGATAATTAATTCCTTTATTTACACACTCAACGAAAATATCCTTAACCCCCCCGGGATCATAAACCGAATGCCCGTGTACCAAAAACGCAGCAAGGCAGAGTGCTGTATCCGCCATTGGATGAGTTGGAGTTTCAGGTGCATTAGCATAAAAATACTTTCCTGACCAATTCCCGGCACTACCCTGATACAAGTACAGCCATAATAACCCACGCCCTTTAGCAATACTTTCCACGATTAACCGTCTTGCTTTTGCAGGGTCAGGATAATCATTTGCAACGGTTATATAAGTCGGATTCACTGCCTTAACCCTTACTGTCATACTATCTACTATACCCAACGTTGAGGCATTCCTTATCTCCAGAGTAGCCGTATAATATGTTATGGGTTCACTACCAACGGTTGAGTACTGATGAGAATCAGACCTTAAATATTTATAACTTGCGGCAAGAGGATTTGCACTATCAAAAGCCGGGATTACGACCCATCCCTTAGAAGTACCGTCACCATAAACCCATCTATACTGATAATTTGCGTATGTCCCGCCGTACGACGGCCTTGGTACAATCCTGCCCCATAAAACAATTTCATCCCATTTTGACTTCCCACCCCAACTCGTTAAATCATACCCGCTGTTCGACGCAATAACATACGCGTACTGGTCAGCCACAACGTACAGGTCCTCACCGTATAAACATGGCGTTACCATGCTGAATAACGCTGATACCAAAAGCAATATTATAGTATTACAATTGCCTATCTTCTTCATAACCCCTCTAACGACTTCCTCGCATGACGCAACTGCATGACCTCAACAAAATATGTCGTGAATAACGGCTCCTGCGCAACTTTCCATGAACCATCTTTGTTTTGTTCAGTCAACAATTTTTTAGTTACCTCGTCATACCAATAATGTTTAACACCATCACCATCAATAACAACCTCTTTTTTTGCCAGATCAAACGCGCGGGCAAGTGCTACTACATAATATTCATAATGATTGGGGTTTGGGTCAAATGGATTTGCTTCCCAACCATAATTTTTTTGTATCCACTCCAACGCTTTTTCCGGAAGAACAGTATCCGCTATTGATCCGGTTACCAACAAATTAATTAATCCATCGGCTGTAGCTGATCCATAAGAATCCCGGCGAAAATCTTTTGTATACCCAAACCCGCCATCGGTGTTTTGTACTGACTTAAGATAATTTACCGCTTTTATCCATGCTTCATCCGTCTTCGGATATCCCCAATAGTCATATCCCGCGTTTAAACCAGCCAACGCAAACCGTGTGGCGGTCATATCAGACCGTGAACCTTTATAGTACCCAAACCCGCCGTCTGTGTTTTGTATACTCTTCAACCACTCAACTGAATCCTTGATAATTCCCTTATACTTAGAATTACCTGTTTTCGCTAAAACTTCAATTGCAAGCCCAGTGGTGAATGCCAACTTTTTATCTTTCCCTTCCTGCGAAGTTTCCAACAAAAACGTACCGTCATCTTTTCTGTTGTTCAGTATAAACTTCACAGCCTTATTTAAAACCGGCGTTTCCTCTGTATATCCATGGTTTAAGAAACACAACGCCGCAAGTTCTGTGGTACCCAAGACATAGATTGAAGGAAAACTTCCATCCTCTTTTTGTACGGACTCCAAAAACTTTAACGCTTTTTCTAAACTATACACCCGCGCTTCTTCATAAACATCAGGCGATTCTATAGAAAACCTCACTGCGGTTTCATTCAACAAATCCTTTTGTGCAGCAGTATCCTCTTCTCCCAATGCCGTAGCTGCTGCGCTGCGTAACCAAAAATCCTCGTGTGTAAGAAACTTCTTTAGTTCCGCTAAATCCTTCTTTTCAGAGAGCAACTCACCCAACCCTTTAATCGCATACCACCGGGTAAGCACTTCTTTTGTATTATCCTCTGCGATAATGCGTAACCGCGGAATAATACTTTTCTTATCCCCAACCCTGATTACAGTCTTTATCGCCTGGTTAACAACAGAATTATTCTTATCTTCCAACAATTTTATTAACGCATCATCAACAGCAGCGGTACTTTTTGTTAGTCCATCTTGAAGAGTATCAACAGCCATTACCGCCTGTAACCTAACCTCGTCGTTATCATCTGTGAAAAGCGGAACGATCTCCGCTACAGCAGATACCATTTTTATTTCAGCTATTGCACTCAAAGCTGTACGGCGAACATTCCAAGAAGTGTCCTTCAACGCGGACATGTATAATTTAGCAATACTCCCTTTCACCTGTTCATCCACAGGCTTGATACGCCTTAACGTTTCCAGGCACCACCAGCGTAATCCCGGGTTATCATTAATAAATGCTTTCACTAAAACCGTAACTGCCTGATCTCCATATGCAGCGATATTATCCGCTGCAACTTCACGAACATCGTACGTTGCACTGTAATGATTGTAATACGGATCAGCCAGTGCTTTTATTAGTAACTCAAGACTTTTTTCATCCTTACTTTTTCCCAACATACGGCACGCATCAATTTTTTGTTTAGGCAACCCGTTTGCCAACAATTCCTCCGGCGTAGTCCCCATAGGTTTCCCAGCTTTTATTGCCTTAACTTTTTCATACTGTTCTTCTATATTCTTCGTGTTTTCTTTATCACCCAGGTTTTGGTATACACTGATTAACAACCCATAAGCTTCAATCCCCATAGGGTCATAATAATCAATTATCTCGTGAAGTTCACGTTTAGCTTCAATAAAACGGTTATTATTAACTGCATCTCTTGCTAATTGATAATGGAATAATGTTTCTTCTTGAGTTGGCTCGGAAGACATACCGGTTTGCGGATAAGTAAGAATAAAGACCGGGCATATTATACTGAATATAACAACGTGTTTATAGAAATTACCAATTTCGTTTACCAAAAACCCCTCCGTATTCAAGATGAAATATCCCTAAAGCAATACGACATGTGTTATAGTACCCAATACTATTATATAGAGTATAAATAAAATTATAAGTAAAGTAAACAAGAAAAAAAGTAGATTATATTACTTCTCTATTAAACTGCGCGCGCAACGGAACCCCACGAACTGCGACGCCTTCTTGGGTTCAAAATATCCGCGGTATGAACTATGCATAACATCCTGTAAATCATCCCACCCGCCGCCACGACAGATTTTGTACATCCCCTCTTTTGGCCCTACAGGGTTTTCCCTGGGTGATTGCGTATAATATTTTTCGTCATACCAATCCTCGCACCACTCCCACGCATTACCCGCCATATTATAACACCCGTAAACACTGCGCCCATCCTTATTTGCATTAACCGCGGTTGCCCATAGTGATGCGTTCACCGCGGTTTGCGCGCGATTAGCGTACCATAGATTACCCCAGGGAAACCGCCGCCCGGCAGTACCCCTCGCAGCTTTTTCCCATTCCGCTTCCGTAGGTAAACGTTTCCCCGCCCATTTAGCATACGCCCCTGCATCGTTCCAGGTTACCCCGAGCACAGGATGGCCAGGCTCACGGTTATTCTTATCCCATTTCCCTTCAGATTGATAATTCGTTGCATTAACAAACTCTGTGTACTCACGGTTGGTGACTTCATATTTATCAATATAATACGCGTTAAGATAAACCTCATGTTCCGGGCGTTCATTACCGTTTTGAGTATTTGATCCCATAATAAACTTCCCTGCGGGGATCAAGATCTCGGGGGTCTCCGGGTCAGAATCCGGAAGGAATCTGCGTGCACCAAAAAACCGTCCTTGATAATACTCATCATTAAGTTCACCGACGGTAATACCATTTTTTGTACTGGCATGAATAAAATTCCCATTCCCCGCATAAATACCGGTATGCGACGCGCCGGGACGGTAGGTTGTAAAATATACAGCATCCCCGGGCTTCAGTTCTTCTCTGGTTATAATAGTTCCATACGCGCACTGCGGACGGCAGTCACGCGGAATAATTATACCGTTCTGCCGATAAGTACTATAGGTAAATCCTGAACAATCAAACCCCTTACTAGAATTTGCACCCCATACATATGGTATTGCCATATACTTCTTCGCTGTAGTAACAATATTCGCACGGACTTCATCTTCTGTTAGTTCACGCCGGGTATTAACCACCGCCGCACTGGACGAAACATAACCGTAGGTATACCCGTTCTTCCCTACCGGAGCTAAAACCTTGAACCATCCCGTCTGCTCGGATTCAAACGGTAAAATCACACCCGCAGAAATGTTCTCAACAATTTTTGTTAATGTCTTGGTATCAACAAATATATCCGTCAGTGTATCGATAACCAACACCTGTCTTTTATTAATTTTTTGCAGATACTCATTAACTTTTTTGCCGGTATACACTGCCTCTTTTTCTACCCATCCGAGATAATCACCCTGGGAGTCCAAGGTTAGTTTCACCCAGCCAGGCTGTTCCTCTATTACCTTTACAGTATCCCCGTACATCGCCTGGGTTAAGATTTCAGCTTCCGCTGAAGGATCACGGTACAGCCATGCCAGCGGCACTGTTACAATTCCCGGGGTACTTTCATCAATACCGTTACCGTTTTTCATATCCGCCCCGCTGTTTCCTGGAAAGACCATGTTTCCCGCACTTGCGATAACTATCACCGCAGCACATGCTAACCATCCTTTTTTCATAACCCCTCTTTTAATAGAATTACTTTTTTAATACCGTATCTAACGCGGTATCCACAATTTTTACCGCCCGGTCAATATCAGTTTTTGTTATAAAATACGACGGTAAAAACCGTGCCACCGTATTATGCGTACAGTTTATCAATAACCCGTTTTTCTGGCACTGCTTAACAACATCTCCACCGGGTTCTTTAAGATCTATACCTATCATTAACCCGATCCCGCGTATCTCCTTAATCCCCTCGTATTTAAATTTCAGTGTATTAAGCTTATCCTTAAAATATTTTCCTAAAGCCACAACTTTAGACAATACCGATGGAGTGAGTTGTTTAACCACTTCCACTGCAGCTGCACTGATAATAGGATTCGCACCGAATGTTGACCCATGATCACCGTAGGACATATACTTTGCAACCTCCGGAACAACAACCGTTGCGCCAATAGGCAGCCCGTTTGCCAACCCTTTCGCAAAAGTTATGATATCCGGCTTAACTCCGTGATAATTTTGGTACCCGCAAAACTTACCGGTCCTCCCGAGCCCGCACTGTACCTCGTCGAATATCATCAGTATTTTATGTGATTTACAAAGTTTTACAAGCGCGGACATAAATTTAGGATCAGCGATGTGTACCCCGCCCTCACCCTGGACTGCTTCTATCATTACAGCCACGGTCTTTTTGTTAACCAACCGTTTTACTGACACGATATCGTTAAACTTTGCGTACTTAAACCCTGCAACCATTGGCCCAAAATTTTTCCGGAACTTTGCCTGCCCGGTAGCTGAAATTGTAGCAATTGTACGCCCGTGGAATGAATTCTCAAACGTAATAATCTCATACCTCTTTTTATTACCGGTACTCGCGCCGTACCGCCGTACCGCCTTGATTGCGCATTCATTAGCTTCCGCACCGGAATTTGAAAAAAACACGTACCCTTTTTTAACAGTATTATTTATCAACAATTCAGCAAGCGCAGTTGACGGTTTTGTGTAATACAAATTTGATGTATGCCCCAGGAGTTTAACCTGTTTTGTGATAGCGGCTATTACCCGGGGATTACAATGCCCGAGGATTGTTACGCTTATCCCCGCGAGAAAATCAAGATACTTTTTTCCGTTAATATCCCACACATACTGGCCTTTGCCTTTTGTCAGTACCAACTCATTACGTTTATATGTTTGCCAGATAAACGTTTTATCTTTTTCAATTAAATGTTTCATTTTGTTCTTTTCTCTACCTTATAACCCTTGTATTTTTTACATTGTTACCCCAGCAATTATTGGTGATAACAACTTCCCCCACGCCTTTTTTTATTGTCTCCACACATGACCTGATCTTGGGTATCATCCCGCCGGTAATTATGCCGGTGGATATCATTTTGTTAACATTCCCGGTACGTACTATAGGGACAACATTACCTTGAGCATCCAGTACACCGGGAACATCGGTAAGGAATACCAGCCTCCGCGCGTGTAACGCCACAGCGACTTCCGCAGCGAAAGTGTCAGCGTTAAGATTCAACGCGCTACACGTTTTTTTGTTAGTTGCGATCGGTGATATCACTGGAACAATGTTTTGTTTTATCAATACGTGTATCACTCCAGGATTGATTTTAACAGTTTTCCCAACGAACCCCAGTTTTTTTATAGGTTTTGCGTACACCATCCCGGCATCCCGGCCGGATAACCCTACCGCCGTGATACCGCAGGTGTTAAATTCAGCAACCAGTTGTTTATTAACCTTACCGGATAACACCATCTCCGCTGCAGATAAGGTTTCCTCATCGGTAAACCTCAATCCATTAACAAACTTGGTTTTAATCCCCAACCGGTCAAGCAACTGCGTTATTTCCTTACCCCCGCCGTGAATGATCACCACCGCGTGTGTACGAATAAGTTTTTTTGTGTACCCAAAAAACGCGTGTTTAAGCTTCACATCTTTTAATACGCTACCGCCGTATTTAATTACTACTAAATCTTTCATAAAAACATAGCTCCATGTTTCAAATAAATAATAAATGTGTTAAAATTATTATACTAGATTTCGATGGATAAACAAAAACTATAGAATAATTATTAACATACCTGTTTTATATATTGTTTACTATAATTACATTAATATGACAAGGCACAATAAATGAATAGAAATACGCTAATCATCTGCTTAAGTATAGTTGTTTTATGTTTTAATAATGCATATTCGGAAAATCAAAAATTAAACATCGCAGTTGCAGATTTCAACGCACGAAATGTCAGCGAGTTAGATTCAGCTGCAATATCGGATTTGGTACGGACAGAACTTGTACGCCTCGATTCATACAATGTTGTAGACCGTGGAAACATGGAAAAAATATTGGCGGAACAGAAGTTTCAATTACAAAACTGTACCGATCAAGAATGCATTATTAAAATGGGTAGATTACTTAACGTAGAAAAGATAGTTACCGGATATGTAATCAAAATAGAAGGTGTTTACCAAATTTCTATAAGTTTTGTTAATGTTGAGACTGGTAAAATAGAGCAATCCGAACGTATGCGATGTATAAATACCCGGGATTTCGCCAAACTGACAGAAAATTTGGTATTGAAACTAACTCGAAAAGACGAAGTGTCACAATCAAATATTTCTACTGGATTACAGATAACTGAAATTATTGACAAAGAAAAGATTATAGTGAATAAAGGAAAGTTTGATAATATGCGAGTTGGCGGCATTTATTTGGTTATCAACAACAAATCGCAAAAGAAGGGGTATATTAGAATTATAGAAACGGGGAACATTACTTCCACCGCTCTGATAATAGATGAGCGAGAAAGTAAAATATCAGCCGAAGACTTCTTGAAATATTCGTATTTTTACTATAGATGGGGACTTGGATTCAAGATATCCTTTCCTTCACAAGCAATGATTTGTTTAAATTATCGTGATGATATAAGACTAGGCTTTGAATTAAGTCTTGGTGAGAATGGTACAGATTTTTATACAAGTATTGAGGGAAGTGGACAAATGAGAGTGAATTGTATCAAATATATGATTCCAATCGTAATTAGGTACTATTCTTTTATTAACGACTTTTTAACTGCATATACCGGTGGCGGACTTTCCCTTGGTCGCTATGGGTATGGAAACGAAACAATATATAAAATAAAACCTGTTTTTTGCATGGGATTAGAATGGCTGCTTTATTCACAATTAAGTGCATGTATTGACTATAAACAATACGTTGGGATGGAAACATTTATGGACCACTCAACAGATATAGGATCTTTTAATATTGGCGTGAGTTATCATTTTATTTCAAAAATATGAGGTTTATTATAATGAATAAAATGCTGTCTTTTACACTATTTCTGCTTATTTTGATTATTCTGGAATCAAATATTTTTTCAGCAGATAAACCTAATATTGCTATTGCAGAATTCGCTGCCAGAAATGTTAGCGAAGTGGATGCTGTAGCGATATCAGACATTATACGTATTGAACTAGTTAGAATTAATCAATTTAATATTATAGAACGAAAAAACATGGAATCGATACTTAAAGAACAAATGTTCCAGTTACAGGGTTGCACTGATCAGGAATGTGCTGTTAAAATGGGTCGTATTTTAAACGCAAATTTAATGGTAATCGGAACAGTATTTAAAATTGAACAAATATATCATATAACCGCAGATATAATAAATGTTGAAACAGGGAAGATAGAACGTTCAGAAAGAGTGCAATGTAATAGACCTCAAGACATTTTCTCAGCTGCCGAAGCAATTGCTATTCTGCTCTCTGGAGGGAAACAAGCGAGGGAAAGAATAAATTCATTCCAAATACAGGTAAATGAAGTTATAGACAATAAGCGTGTTGTTATTAACAAAGGTTCAATAGATAACATTACAAAGAAATCCATCTACAAAGTATTTGACGAGGATTTTATAGAAACGGGGTATCTAAAAATAATTGAAACAAAACCAAATACGTCTATAGCCGAAGTTCTGAAATCAAAAAAACAAATTCAAACAGGATACCCTTTAAAATATAATTCTAAAGAGTATGGATATGGTATAGGAATGTATCTTACCACTTATGATCTTCTTATTAACTTAAATATTTATGACAAAAGAAGTCATAGTTTAGAAATCAATCTTGGCGCTGTACATGGAGAATCCCGCGAAATTGTCTATTCATATCCTTGTTTTGTAAAGTGGTATCTCACAGACTTTTATAACGATATCTCTGGATACTTAGGAATAGGATTATCAATGGTTGGCTTTTACTCAAGTGATAAGACCTTCGCTAGTATATCACCAGTGCTGAATACTGGAATTATCTTTTTTGCTAATAAACTTATTCATTTTTCCACGAATGCTATATATTTTATAAACACCAGTCGATTGGATGGACAATTATCTAGTTATTTATGGTTTAATTGTGGTATCAGTATTCATTACTGATCTATTCAAACCAGATTTTCATCAACCATTCTATATTCTTACTTTTTCAAAACTAACAACGACACTGTCCACGCTCTAATCTTATCCCAATCCCTGAAATCTCCGGTTTTTGTTATACCGATAAACGTTCCTGCCATCCATTTCATAAACCATCCCTTGGGATCCGGACCCTGTAGCTTGCCTGCAAACACTGTCTTATTTATGGTTGTAAGTTTACACGCAACCCTATCCGCATAAACAAGCGCTTCCTTCTGTTTTTTTTCCTTAGGCGACGCCATCTTTGCGCAGGCAGCGAATACCGCAACCTTTTTCCCGTTAAGCGCCGCACGGTTTTTATTTATAAACAACGGGATCTCCTTATGCGGCTGCCCGCCATAAATCCCGGAACCAATAATAACAAGTTCATACTTTGATAAATCCATAGCAGTATCCGCAGCAGGTATTGTGTCAACAACGCATGATTGTTTTTCAAGATACCCTTTCATATTCTGCCCGATCTCCGCAGTTGACCCTTTTGTTGAACCAGTAACAATCAATACGCTAATCATCTTTGCCTCCACACTAATACTTGCTTGTATCAAAAACATCAATAACACAGGCATCAACACTTTTTTCATTAGCCATCCTCCCGCTAAAAAACTATTGTTATTAATTTATTATATAAGATTTATTACACAGGCTTACCCATAATCTTGACAAAACCAGGCAGTTGTATTATTATTTTATAATAAGTATTTCATTTGGACGAACGTTCGTAGAAAGTATTGTTTAGTGTTACCGGTAGTAACCACCATTTCGATGATAACTCAGTGGTTCTCCATTTGGTTAATGAAAGAGTATATAAGTAAAGTATATGAACATTTTTGATATCACCCGCATTTTTCTGATAGACCCGTTATCCCTGTTTTTTGTTATTACTATACTGTTAATATCAATACTATCCGCAATATACTCCATTGGCTACCTCAAGGATTCATATTCCGCCAATAAAATTACGTTAAACTGGGTATTACTAACACTATTTACAGCATCCATGCTTTTTGTGGTGACAACCGGTAACGCCCTGCTTTTTTTATTCGCCTGGGAGATAATGTCATTAACCTCGTATTTTCTGGTAGTATTTGACAACGAGGAAGACAAAGCGGTTAAAGCTGGGATAATATATATCGTAATGGCGCATATCGGCACCGCGTTCATCACGGTAGCTTTTCTGTTGATGTACAAACACGCCGGTACGTTTGATTTTGAAGCACTAAAAACTGCATGCCGGACAATGCCCGGAACTACCAAAAACCTTGTCTTCATTCTATTATTCCTGGGATTCGGCACAAAAGCAGGGATTGTACCGTTACACATCTGGCTACCCTATGCACATCCCCAGGCGCCAAGCCATATCTCAAGCATCATGTCCGGTGTAATGATAAAAACCGCGATTTACGGAATGATACGTTTTATTATTTATATCCTTGGGATTAACTCCGCGTGGTGGGGACAGGTAGTACTGGTGATTGCCTCAATTTCCTGTATCGCCGGTGTTATGTACGCTTTGATGGAACACGACCTAAAAAAATTATTGGCATACTGCAGTGTTGAAAACATCGGTATAATCCTGCTGGGTATCGGCGCAGCAATGGTATTCATTTCTATCAACCAACCCATTTTGGCGGTACTCTCGATGACTGCCGGGTTATACCATCTCATCAACCACGCAATTTTTAAAAGTTTACTCTTCCTCTGTGCGGGTAGCGTATACAAAGCTACTACGGGGATACGTAATATGGAAGACCTTGGCGGGTTGATAAAGACCATGCCGTTAACCGCGCTCTCGTTTTTATTTGGAGCAATGGCGATCTCAGCATTACCCCCGTTAAACGGCTTCATCAGTGAATGGCTGACACTACAATCCCTCTTCTTTGGCGCGTTAAACGGTAACGGATACTACAGAATATTTTTTAGCGTAACTGCCGCAGTACTTGCGCTTACCAGCGGGTTAGCCGCAGCATGTTTTGTAAAAGCATTCGGGATAACCTTCCTGGCGATGCCCCGCAGTGACGCTGCGCGTAACGCCAAAGACCCCAGCCCGGTGATGACATCCGTAACAATCATTATGTCATTTTTAACCATCCTCTTTGGCCTGGCATCCGTACCGGTAATCAGATGGTTATCAGGAGTATCCTCAAACATTACAGGAATAAATATTAACGGTACAACTTTTGCATTGAACAACTTCACTATCTGCACGGACGCAACAAGCAGGGTATATATGTCCAGCACAATACTGGCATTAACACTAGTGGTAGCGATCGGGATAATCGCTGTCATTGTTTTCCGGAAAACAATGAATAATAAAATCGTTGAAACCAGAACCTGGGGCTGCGGGTATTACAACCTTGATGCACGGACGGAATACACCGCCACAGCGTTCTCAACACCTTTTAAAATAGCATTCAGTTTTTTACTTTTACCCCACAGCAAAACCGTGAAAACACGTATAGCGCCGTACTACATAAAATCCTTTAAGTACGAAACCACCACTGCGTCTGTGTTTAAACAATACATATACGATATAGCAATTAATATTATTTATACACTCGCAATGCGGGTCCGTAAAATCCAGCCGGGTAGTATACAGATATATCTTGGTTATATATTTATAACAATAATACTATTAATCATTTTTATGAACAGGTTTTAATCATTATATGGACACTATACTGGCAATAATACAAACACTGGTACTGATAAGCATCGCTCCGTTATTAAGCGGCGTGATCCGTAAAATTAAGAATACGCTACGCATGCGGCAAGGCGCGCCGGTATTACAACCGTACTACAACCTCTCAAAACTTTTTATTAAAGATGACACTTTTTCTACGACATCCTCATGGATACTGCGTATCACGCCATACATAGTCCTTGGATCCACGATTACTGCGTTGTTACTTGTCCCGTCGATAATCCGCGGTATTTCTTTGGAGTACACCGGTGATTTTATTACACTAATTTTTGTACTTGCCCTTGGCCGTTTTTTTCTGGCATTAGCCGGGCTGGATACCGGCAGTGCATTCGGCGGGATGGGCTCTTCCCGTGAAATGTTTATCTCCGCGTTTGTAGAACCTGTAGCTTTAGCTTCGATCTTCACTATCTGCCTAAGCTGCGGAAGTACAAATTTAAATATTGTCTCCACACTGGTACAGATGCGTATCTCTACGGTAATCGCTGCAGCTGCATTGTTTGTAATAACAATCGCTGAAACTTCACGCCTGCCAGTGGACAACCAGGAAACACATCTTGAACTAACAATGGTACATGAAGCAATGATCCTCGAATATTCAGGAAGATCACTGGCAATGATAGAACTTGCTGCGCATATTAAACAAATACTGTTCTTCACTTTAATCTCACTCCTCTTTTTCCCGCCAGGGATATTAGAGGGCAGCGGATTATGGTTTTACGCTGCTGATGCCGCGATGTATATTACAAAACTCGCAGCACTTGCATTAATAATGTCTGTACTTGAAATAATGATTGCCAAGCTGCGCTTATTCCGCGTACCTGACCTGCTTGTATTCAGTTTTGTCCTTTCCTGTATTGCAGTAGTAATAACGTCACTGGGGTATTGATCGTATGAACATATTTTTGATAGCTATCCTTATAATGTCGTATATAATGGTAATATCAAAACGCATGACGTCGATTATTAACATGTTTTCATTACAATCCTTCTTCCTGTTTTTATCAACATTTTTAATTGCCATGGAACTCAGCAGCGTAGAACTCTACGTTGTCTCTGCGTTGATACTTATATTAAAAGTAATACTTATCCCGTGGTTCCTCCACGACATCGTAAAAAAAGTGCACGCAGACAGTAACCTTGGGTTTTATATCAACCCCATACTATCGCTCTTCATTGCGATACTGTTAACTTACCTTGCATACTTTTTTACCTTACGCATAATGCCGGCTGATAATCATTTTGATACCATAGCGTTTATAGTATCGCTCTCTGTAATTTTAATCGGTTTATTTATTATGGTCTTCCGCATTAAAGCGTTAACACAGGTTATTGGTTTACTGATAATGGAAAACGGCCTTTTTCTTGCTGCGGTAGCTATGTGCGGAAGCATGCCGTTTTTTGTAGAGATTGCACTTTTCTTTGATATATTCATGTTTGTAATCATCATCGGCATATTTGTATACCGTATAAACGAGTTATTTACGCATATCGATGTGGATAAACTCAATAATTTAAGGGGATAATAACAGATGCAGGCATTATTTATTTTACTAATACCTTTAATCCTTGCGATCCTCCCTGCATTTGTTAAATCCAACAAAAATAACGGTATTGCCAATATCGCGGGGTACACACTTGCGCTTGGCATAGCAGTTGTCTTAGCATCGCATCCCAGTGAAAAACTGTTGTTTCTGAACTTTTTCTATATTGACGCATTAAGTATGTACTTCATGCTTACCGTTACGGTGATAAACCTCGCGACTGCGTTATATTCTACGGGATACATACAAAACGATTTAGACAAAAAAGTTATTTCACAAAAAAAAGCGCGGTTATACTACGTTTTGTTCAATATATTCACATTCACTATGCTGTTAGTAACCGTACTCAACAACCTGGGTATCGTATGGGTTGCGATCGAGATGACAACGCTCACTTCCGCGTTTCTTGTAGGGTTTTATAACGACAAAAAATCGGTGGAAGCTGCATGGAAATACATAATCATATGTTCAGTCGGTCTCACACTTGCGTTTCTCGGAACCATACTGTTTTACTATACAGTCTCAAAAGACGGCGGGATGACAAGCCTTAACTGGACTGACATGGTATCAGTCATCCAGCGGCTGAACCCGCAGGTACTAAAAATAGCGTTTTTATTTATCATAGTAGGTTACGGCACAAAAGCCGGCCTTGCACCGATGCACACCTGGCTTCCTGACGCGCACAGCCAGGCATTAGCGCCGATAAGCGCGTTACTTTCCGGCGTACTGCTAAAAATATCATTCTACGCTATACTAAGGTTCTCAGTTATTGTTAACCAAAGCATAGGTTCACAGTTTACAGGACGGTTATTCATAATCTTCGGCTTGATTTCACTTGGTATTTCCGCAGGGTTCATACTATTGCAAAAAGATATCAAACGCCTGCTCGCGTATCATAGCGTTGAGCATATCGGTATCATAGCATTCGGTACAGGTATCGGCGGTGAATTAGGTTTATTTGGCGCTTTACTTCATGTGTTTAACCACGCAGCAACAAAAGCGTTAATGTTTTTCAGTGCGGGTAATATTATTAAACAATACGATACGCATAACATGCATTTAATAAAGGGTGTAATCAAAACTATGCCGTTCACCGGTTTCTTCGCTCTTACCGGCGCGTTTGCGCTTGGCGGCCTTCCACCGTTCTCTATTTTCTTAAGTGAACTAATAATTTTAATTGCCGGGTTCACAAAAGGCGCAGTCGTTGCGAGCTGCATATTCCTGGTATTTTTAGCAACAATTTTTGGCGCACTGATTTTTCATTTCAGTAAAACAATCTTCGGTCCTGCCCCTGAGGGCGCTATTACTGAAAAAGTACCGTTAACCACAAAAATATCGTTTCTCCTGCTATTCACCTTGATTGTACTGTTAGGCATATATATCCCTCAATATTTTGGAACACTGATTACCTCCGCAGCTGCGGTTCTGCAAGGAGCATAGTAAATTATGGAATATAATGATATTTTGAAGGAACTAAAAGATAAACATAACGTCCTGCCGGAGAACATTATAACCCTCCACGGTGAGGAAGTGTATATTGAAACCCCGGATAACACTTTTGCTAGTGCGTGCCGGTTTTTGCATAAAAAACTCAAATCACCGGTAATGATGATGTATGCCACAGATGAACGTAAAGACCGCAGCAGGTACGTTTTATACTGCGTATTTATCAGTGTTGAACACAAAAAATGGTATTTCTTAAAAACCCCAATCCCAGGCGACAACCCAGCGTTTCAATCCATAGCGAAAGACATTTTTTCTGCTAACCTTTTTGAACGCGAGATAAAAGAAATGTTTGGGATAAAGCCTGAAGGCAATCCTGATATGCGCACACTGCGGTTACATGAAGAAGTATGGCCACCCAACAACTTTCCATTACGTAAAGATTTTAGTGCTGCTAGTGCAATAAAAACGTCAGCAGTAACAAAACAAGGTTATAAGTTCAACAAAATTGATGGTGAAGGAATCTTTGAAATCCCGGTCGGGCCGGTCCATGCGGGTATCATAGGCCCCGGGCATTTCAGGTTCAGTGTTGCCGGTGAACCTGTGATCAACCTCGAGATACGATTAGGGTTCACTCATCGCGGGATTGAGAAACTCCTTGAAGGTAATCACCCGCTAGACGGGATAACACTTGCAGAATGTGTCAGCGGCGACACTGCGTTTGCGCATTCACTTGCATACTGTAATGCCCTAGAAAAAGTTTATGGCCTCAAAATTACGGAACACGCAATGGTATTACGCAGTATATACCTTGAACTTGAACGCATGTACAACCACGTATCTGACATCGGCGGTATTGCCCTAGATGCAGGATTCACTTTCCCCTCTGCATACTCTTCTATATTAAAAGAAACACTGTTATGCCTTAACGACAAAATTACCGGCAGCAGGTATCTCAAAGGCATAAACACCATCGGCGGGGTAACAAAAAATATTGATGAGCCCGCAAGAAAACTTTTAAAAACAACCTTAGACACAGTGATGCCTGATTTTATCGAACTAACCGAGATACTATACTCCAGCGCATCTTTTATGGACCGCATAGAAACCACCGGGATACTAACAAAGAACGTGGCGGAGGACCTTGGAGTTATAGGTTTAGCCGCCCGCGCATCAGGTATTCCTCTGGACTTACGCACCAACTTCCCTGGGATTTATGATAAAACAAATCTTAAAATTATTACGCAACCCAGTGGCGACTGCGCAGCACGGTTTAACATGCGGGTACAAGAATTTATGGAATCCGCAAGGGTAATCAAAGAATTAATACAAATATTACCCTCCGGTGAACTGTGCAGAGAAGAAATTATCCCGCGAACAAACGCGGGTTGCGGATTAGGTTATACCGAAAGCTGGCGCGGGCCAGTGTTATACTGGATAAACACAGATGCCGACGGTAAAATTGCCCGCTGTAAAATTGTAGACGCCTCATTCCGTAATTGGCAAGGCCTGGCATTTGCTCTCCCGGGCAATATCGTCCCTGATTTCCCGTTATGCAACAAAAGCTTTAACTTGTCATATTCAGGTAACGATTTATGATTAAAATATTTAAGAACAGCTTAATAAAAGGTATTGTCACACAGCGGATTAATACAGTTAACCCTGAATTATCAAAAGAAATACGGGCTGCAGGTCAGGAATTACATACTGTTATCAATAAAAAGTTCAGCCGGTCTTTTCATATAAGACAAGTTGATACCGGCTCATGCGGAGCATGTGAGTCCGAAATTATTGCAACCACAAACCCGATTTACGACATCCAGAGGTTCGGCATAGATTTTGTTGCATCCCCGCGCCACGCTGATGCGTTACTCGTAACCGGTCCGGTATCAAAAAATATGGAATTAGCTTTACTAAGGACTTATGAAGCAATGCCAGAACCAAAACTGGTGATCACCCTGGGCAACTGCGCGTTAAACGGCGGGTTGTTCAGCAAATCGTATTACACAGTCAATAAAGTCAGTGATATAATACCTGTTGTGTACCACATCCCGGGATGCCCGCCAAAACCGTTGGAGATAATCAAAGCGCTAACAAAAATATTATTTTAACTCAACCGCACATTTTTTTTCAGCAGATTCGTATATGGCATCAAAAAGTTTTTGTATAGTAATATAATTATCCAAACTTGTTCTCGGCTGCTTTCCTTCGAGTATAGCATCCGCAAAATCTTTTATAAGGTCCGGCATCACAGCGCCAGCGCTTTCCTTCCCACGCCAAATTTCTTTTTGCTGAGTACCGTTTTGTTCATCGCTTAAATCAACGGTAAAAACTTTTTCTGCACCGGAATCCATAATAGCGTTCAACGCGCCTTTGTCCCCCACGATTTGCCATGCATCCTGTTTATGCGCTGTGGCGTACTCACTGCGTTCGATACTTAAGACAATATTATTTTCACACATGATCATTACCATATAATGCGTATCTGCATCGGAACCCGGAGCAATATGGCTGGCATATACCTGCGGGACTGTCCATGTCCGCGCTAATACGGTTTTTGGGGTCAGCTTCCACCCTGTTAAACCCAGGAGATAGTCAAGGTCGTATACACCCCAGTTTACGAGTATCCCTCCGCCGTTAAGAGATTTTTTTAATCTCCACTCAGGCCGCGGTTTATCCGGTTTTTTCCCGCATGCACCGTGGCACCGGCAATACACCGTACGAATATTCCCAAGTGCACCGGATTTGATAATGTCAGTAACTACCGCTGATGATGGCAGAAACCTTGGCCGTGAAGAACAACACCCGGCTACTAGCTTACCCTTAGCGTTCATCAGCTGCATATACTCACCCATATTCATTGCTGCGGGCTTCTCCAACAAAATATGCTTCTCGTTTTTTAGTGCTTGTACCGCCAACGGTGCACGTCCGACGGTAGGAAATGCAAAAATAACGGCATCAACATTTTTGTCGTTCAGTAAATCTTCAACTTTAGTGTAATACTTTGGAACATTAAACTGCTTTGCCACAGACTTCGCGGTTTCTTCATAAAGATCCGCAATTGCCACAACCGTTGATGACGGGCAGTTAACCCCTGCTTCAATATGTTTTTTACCCATTACTCCGCATCCAACAACGCCTAATTTAACTTTTTCCATAATTACTTATCAAACTCCTTAATTGCAGCGATTTCACGCGGTAAATGTTTTTCCCATGGTTCCCATTTTATCCATTCACCACTGAGATATCCTGTATATCCTAACTCTCTCAACGCCAATACCGCGGCTTTGTGGTCAACCACACCCTGTCCAATCGGTACCAACTCATTCTTCTTTCCTTCTTGCACACTGATATCATGAAAATGCACGTGTTTAATCCATTGACGCAGGGTATCAAACGATTCTCTTATAGTTGCAAGTTTATTAGTAACCGGATGCGCGATATCCCAATTAACCGCTATATTCGGATGGTTAACTTTCTTCATGATCTCAGCAACATGTTTTGGGTCACACCAATTATCATGGGTTTCCATACAAACATCCACCCCGCGTGTTTTTGCGTGTTCCGCAACAGAAGATAATGATTTTACAATCGATGCCATTGAAACGTCCCGGGTAATTTCTTTCGGAATAATACCGCCAAACACACGGATTTTTGTCACCCCGACATCCCCTGCAAGGTCAATAAATTTTAGTGTCTGTCCGACATTTTGTTCCGCAGTACTCGGATCTGAATATTTACAGGAAGTTGCAATACACGAAAGAGCGATGCCGGACTGCGAAACTTCACTCTTAATTTTTTCTCTTGTACTTTTATCAGTTTCGATCTCAACCCCGTGGTTGTGCTTAGATTCAGCCCTTGGCTCAATCCCGTCATACCCGAACCTTTTTGCTGTATCCAACAATTCCTTCAACGACAGTTCCGGACATGAAAAACTCATAAATGAATACTTCATTGTTATTAAACTCTCCTTTACCTTATGACAACCACTTTACCTGTCTGCTTGAAAACATTTGATTCAAGATAGGTAAAGTAGATGCCGTTAGACACCTTCTTATTTTCCTCATTTGTTCCATCCCATTCAATCGCACCCCACCCGTTCTTTTGGTCACCATTAATAATTTTCACGAGTTCACCTGCCATATTATACACTTTTAACCTTATAAACGACGCATCCTCAACGAGATAGTATTGTATAACAGCTTTTGCATTACTGGTGCCGTCTAACTTATTACCCATAACACGCATAAGATTTTCTGTCTTACTGATATTCAAACTGACATAGTAAATATTTGACTTTTTTAGTCCCGCTTCATCTTCCATATCAACCTGCACGTTTAACACCTGCCCTGAAACAAGGTCTGTTTCTTTTAAAATATACGCGTAAGTATAGTTAATCACAGCGTTCTGTATTACCATAGACGTCCTTGTGGCAATACGGTTATTTATCTTTACGACAGGATCAGCTTTCAAAGGTTCCGTAACAGCAAACTTTACAAGCAACTGCCCTAACTTTGTAATTACTGAAGGTACTGTCTTAACATCCTGTGTTTCCGGTGGTTCGGAATCAACCGGCGTACCCTGCACGCTCTGTGTATACCCACTGGGGTTACCCTTAGCATCCACCGCAATTATACGGTACCAGTACGGAACATTATTCTTCAATCCTGAATCAGTAACTGATGTAAACCCTTTTTTTACAACATTAACTTCAGAATACGTTCCGTTTTCTCCGGTTTCTGAACGGTAAATACGGTATTCCGCGACATCCGTATCTGCGCTTTCCGTCCAGTTTACCAACAACTGTTTACCTGAAGCCACTGTTACTAGCTGCGGAATACCCGGTACTGCCGGGGCAATCATGTCCGTGGAACAAGATGCATATGTCCCCGTGGCAGGAAGAACTGTACTTTCATTACCTGAAGTATCATATGCCGTAACAGTATAATAATATGTTACACCATTTACCAGGCTGACATGCACAAAATCCTGGCTTGCGATATCCGCTTGATACTGTTCCATTGCTAATAACTCAAACGGTCCCGAGGTAGAAATTGAAGAGTAGTATACGCGATAGCCCGCGATGTCGTCTTCATCCGCTGTACTTGCGTTCCACGCTACTTTTATCTCACCCCCATCATCGGTACTTGATACCTCTAAACCCTGGACGGCTGTTGGAACGGTTGTATCCACCCCGGTAGTATAACCAGACACCATAGACGAATCATCACTGACATTCCCTGCATTATCCGCTGAGCGTACTTTATAAAAATACGTTGTCCCTTTCAATAACCCTGTATCGATATAAGTTTCCGACTTTATTCCGGTTGCTACAACTATTGAATACACGCCATTCGCCTGGTTCCCGCGGTAAAGTTTGTAGTGTTCAGTATTTTCGACACTGTCCCACCTCAAACTCAAACTCCCACCGGTACCAAGATCAGTTAATGCAAGATTTGCCGGCGGAATAGGCTTTTCCCCAACACCGGTAGGAATTGCGGTAACTTCTGAAGAATACATACTTTCATTTTTGTTTGTACTATCCACTGAAGTTAATACGTAGTAATACTTTTTACCGTTTTCTAACCGTAAATCTGTGTAGCTCGTAAGAGTTTTTGAAATCACAGCAACAACTTTTGATGAGTCATAATTACCCGATACTTCAGACCGGTAAAGCCTGTATTCCTGAAGATCCAAAGCAGAAACTACGCTCCATGATAACTTAACCTTCCCGCCTTCGCTTGTGTTCACAGCACTAAATCCTGCGGGTACACCAGGCGGTGAGACGTCGTTTATTGGATACATAAATGATACGTTTGAAAACTGGTCAGACTCACCAGCAGAATTAAACGCCTTTATCTTAAAGTAGTAGGTTGTACTATTAACCAAACCTATCCTGGTACTAAAAGTTACTGTACTTGTCATCACAGAATCATAACCTGATGAATACGTAGTTGATTCCCACACAGTATACCCGATTGCAGCGGTATGGTTTGTATCCACTACCGGCGCTGACCACCAAAGTTCTATCATTCCACTTTTACCATTATTTTTTGTCTGAAGATTAAACGGTGCGTTAGGTTTTGTTATACTCTCAACTGGCTCTGCGGATGCTACAGCAGATACTGCGCTATCACCTATATTATTAAATGCCTTTACTACATAATAATACCTAGTACGGTTAGTCAACCCAGTATCTATATACGACGTTTCTACTGTTTGGTCCAACATCTTTGTGGTATTATCCCATGGCCCTGTATTTGAGTTAGACCTATACAACCTATATCCTGCAGACGCATCACCTGTTGATGATGGTTTCCATATAACCCGTATCTGCCCGGCAATACCTGTAGCAACAGCAGTTACATCAGTTGGCGGGTTTGGCGCTTTAGTCGATACTCTCCCCAAAGCCATAAGATGACCGTCACATGTACCGACATACACGCGTTCACCATAAGGAACCATTGCACTCGTAACCGTTCCTACACCCGCACGATATTTCCAGTACAATGACCCGCTGTTACCGTTATCTTTTACCGCAAAAACCAAACCGTTAAACCGGCTCGGCCCGTAAACCACACCGTCTTTTTCTATGACACGGCTTCTCCTAGTTTCTGCAACAGCTTCACCTGCCTTGTCATATAATCTGACGTTCCACACAGGCGATCCGCCGGAAGCTACGGTGTATGCTCTCATATAACCATTTGTACTTTTGATATAAACATGCGTTCCCGCTTCATTCACGCCTAATGAATTCCAGGTCGCTTGCGAATTTTGTGTGCTCCATTTAACAGTACCATCCGCGGAATCAACACAGATTAACCCGGCAGTATATCCTGACCTTGGTGCACCCGCACCAAAAACGCATCCTCCTGAAATTACAGGGTCAGAGATCGCAGGAGCATAATAGAAACTTGTAGCTACTAATGACTCCCATTTTTTTGCACCGGCAAGTGTTACTGCATGCATATACCCGGACCAGTTAGTAAAATACACTGCGTTGTTAAATATAACCGGGGTGTTACACATTTCCTTGTGGCCCTGTATTACCGACCCGCCGTGGGTAGTTGCCCGGCCGTCATATTTCCACTTAAGCTTGCCGTCAGTTAAATTAACTGCATATAAATCCCCGTCAATTGCGCCAAAATACACCACGCCGTTATCAATCCTCGGCGTCCCGTAGATTGACGTAGGCGAGTCAGGATAACCTAAACTAACCTCATTTGCCGGGTCATCAGGAACTGTATAACGCCACTTTAACGCTCCGCTGGACGCGTCAACTGCGAATAAATTTCCGTTATATGAACCAAACACCACTGTTTGTCCGTCCACTGCCGGGCCGGAACTTTCTTCTAACGCTTCGCCATACTTATTTTTATCAAATTTCCATATCTCTGTACCGTTTATGTCATAACAAAAAGCATATCTGCCGTATGGGTTAAGATACAAATTATTGTTTGCCACAGCCATATCCGCTTGTATATCTGCGCCGACATCTTTTCTCCATACTGACGCGCGGGCATAATCGTCGGTCTCCGTTTTTCTTACGTTAACATTCACCCAAACGTTACGATACCACTTTTTCCCGTCGGTAGTATCAAACCGTACTTTAAGCCTGTGTATCCCGTTTATCTGATACCACGGTGCCGCTAAGGTTCTGCTATTAAGCGCATCATATTCCGCAAGGCACGCTGCAAAATCTACGTTCGCCGTTGCCGTTGCAACTGATGAACTTACTTGTACAACTGTCATAGGTTTGAAATATGTATTAGCAAAAAGATCACCTGTTGCAGGGCAGCCCCCGTCATCTATCTGATAATACGCGGAAGTAATTCCTGCGATATGCCCCTGGTATAATTCAATTTTTACGCTGACCGCTTTAGTTGTATCTGTGAGATACTCATCATTCACCGGTGAATTAAATGTTATCTTAGGATACCGCGGTGCGGGAAGGTTTATCGTACCTCTTGGTGCACTTAGGGTACCGTTTGTGGGATAATCACGGACTTCAATTTTGCTAGGTGAAATGTTTATTACCCCTACACCGCCATATATACCTGATCCTGCTGTATTTTCATCCATAACACCGTCAAACGAAAACGCTGAAACGTTATCGTTGGTCCCGGTATAATTCTTTTTACTATGCACATGCCCGTATAACATTAGTGTAACATTATAATTTTTTAATAGTTCCACTAACACCCGCGCGTTATCAACATACCGGCCTTCACCCATGGTACTGGCAGTTTCATCAACCGGATGATGTAAAAAACATACCACAGGCCCGCCGATACTCGCCACAGGACTGGCATCGAGAGTAGATTTTATCCAGTCAAGTTCCGGTCGGGACATATGCCCGTCATCGCCGTTGTTGCACATTGCTCCGTTGAGGAGAAGAAAATGGTATGCTTTTGTGGGATCAAACCCTGCGGCACTGGAATGATTACCATTAACGTCGTACATAAAACTACTCCGCGCAGCACCCACGCGTTCACGGTAGTTTATGGAGCCCGCTCCGCGAATAGAATCGTGGTTCCCCGGTGAACCTTCATATAATGCAATTGATGAGTTAAAGTTTTTTACTATACTTTTGTACATATCATATTCTCTTCTCAACCCGGCTTCAGCCATATCGCCTGGATTTGCAACAAATTTTGGTGCCGGGCTCATACTATTTACCATTGTAACCGCTGCCTGTGCACGCGGATTTGTATACCCTGTGGGATAAAGTATATGGGTATCCGTAAAAACCAGAAATTGAAAATCTGCGTATACAATAGATGATATACACAAAAGAATCGTTAATACACAAAAACACATTTTCTTCCCGAACATCTGAACTTCCTCCCATGTCATCATAAAAATAAACGGTTTATTAACTTTTAATATACAAGTATATCCACTAGGCACGATAAAAGTCAAGAACGGTATCACCATAACGTTCAGACCGGAACAATGCCAGGGTTCCAACAGAACCAGGTAATTTTTCAGTATCATGATGCTGAACTATGACCCACGCACCGGGACGAAATATTTTTAGCACGGATATTATCTCCACGGTATTCACTCCAAGTTTAACAAACGCGCCGGTATCATCATGATACGGCGTCCCGGCAAAAATTATGTTAAATTCATATGGAATAAACAACCTAGGGTCAACCGTCCGCGGTAAAACTTCAGCTTCTTCTGGAACCCTTATCCCGCAAAGTTGAAGATTCTGTGTAATTATTCGCACAGACCGGCGGTTATTATCTACAAACACAGCTTTTTTTGCACCCCGGGATAACGCTTCAATCCCCACACTCCCGCTACCGGCATAGAGGTCAAGAAACATTGCACCGCGCAGTTTCGGCGTCATAATATCGAACAACGATTTTTTTATACGTGAAAGTATCGGCCGGACTTCAAGCCCAGGCAAAGTCTTCAATTGCCGTCGTATATATTTCCCTGCGATTATGCGTAACATATCATGTATTATACAAAATTACCCGTGTTTAATAGAAAAAACAGAACGGGGATATAGAAAACTATTTCTCTGTATCCCCGTTCACTTATTAGTTTATTTTAAGAAGCGGTAAAACTATTGTTCTCCGCTACGTATATCTAAACTACTACGCTGGTTCTTAGAACCGGTCCCGTCTCGGAGGACGATCACCGCCACCAAAACCACGTCCGCCGCCGCCTTCACTGCGTTCACGCGGAGGGCGCGCTTCAGCGACGTTAATTTTACGCCCACCGATTTCGGTGCCGTTAACTATCTCGATCGCCTTCTTTGCTTCTTCTTCTGTTGACATCTCAACAAAAGCGAACCCGCGCGACTTATCCGTGTATTTATCTTTAATTACACTTGCGCTGGTCACTGTCCCTGCTTTTGCAAACGCTTCTTTAAGCTCTGCGTCCGTTGTTGTAAAACTCAAGTTGCCTACAAATAATTTCATACCCATTCTTACTTACTCATCCTTTTTCTTATTCTTTAACCTCGCACTAGCAAACTTTTAATTCAAAAAACTGCTACTGCTTTTCTTCCACAACCGATACTCTACTCGACCCTTCTCAGAAAACTACGCTCTAAGATGTTTATTTTTCACGTTAATTTAACTTTCGCTGGTGAATTCAGCTATTCCCTTCCAAACCTCTCTTTACATTAATCTATTAAGATATTGTACTACATTATTATTATTAATCAAGTAAAATAAATAATATTCTTTAAAAAGAACAACTAACTAAATTTTACAGTATCGGCAAATACTTCTCAAGTTCGTAATTTGTAACGAACTTACGGTAATTATCCCACTCAACCTTTTTGTTCTCCACAAATTCGGTGAACATATGTTCTCCAAGCGTATCCTTCACTAACTGACTTTTTTCGGTTAACTGCAACGCCTCATATAAACTCCCCGGAAGCATATCAATCTTCCGGCGTTTACGTTCCGTTAACGGCATATCATAAACATTTTCTTCTACAGGTTCAGGTACCGCAAGTTTTTCTTCCAACCCCCTCAACCCAGCACGTAATAGCACGGAAAACGCGAGGTACGGGTTACAGGAAGGATCAGGTGAACGTAACTCAATACGTGTCGCATGCTCTTTCCCGGGTTTATACATAGGTACACGAATAAGGTCAGAACGGTTTTGTTGCGCCCATGAAAGATATACTGGCGCTTCGTATCCCGCAACCAACCGTTTATACGAGTTTACCCATTGGTTAAGAATTGACGATACTTCCGGTGTATACTTCAATAACCCCGCAACAAACTGCTGTGCATCTTTTGACAAGAAATACTGTCCCTTGGCATCAAAAAACGCGTTTTTACTACCCTTGAAGCACGACATATGCGTGTGCATCCCGGACCCGTTCTGTCCAATCAACGGTTTGGGCATAAACGTTGCGTAAACATCATGTTTATACGCAATCTCTTTTACTACCAGCCGGTAGGCCATAACATTATCTGCCATCCGCAGCGCATCGGTATACCTAAGATCAATTTCGTGCTGGCTCGGTGCGACTTCGTGATGGCAATACTCAACCTTAATACCCATTTGTTCAAGCGCAATCACGGTATCTCTCCGCAAATCTATCGCCTCATCCCGCGGGGTAAGGTCAAAATATCCGCCTTTATCCAGAAGTTCGGTTCCGCTTGAATTTTTGAAATAAAAATATTCAAGTTCCGGCCCGACATAGAAATGGTCATACCC